>ERZ1673811.1-NODE-1-length-263272-cov-19.139205_pt1 | contig 263272 bp, 262 predicted proteins | sample MGYA00580151_ERZ1673811 | MGnify/ENA primary metagenome ERZ1673811 (study PRJEB41219, sample SAMN04549620) | soil metagenome | isolation source: soil | place: USA: Wyoming, Fireholl Drive Yellowstone National Park | collected 2009-07-28 ...
TGCCCTATTTGTGCTGGGCTTTTTTATACACTAGCACTGGGGTGAATAGTTACTTCGACTGAATAATTATTATTCCATTCTATCAATAAAGCAAGAGAGAGATTCCGATCTAATTCCCTTAGATTATTTAGACTATCTAAAGAGAAAGACGAAAAGACCAGTTGGTGTATAATATCAAAAGAGTTTACTATATCTAGAATTTTTGTTTCTATTTTTTGGGGAGCAAACCCATTGTTTTTTATCTCTATATTAACAGTCATCTTTCTTTCTACTCGACTTAACCATTTAAGCACCTCTTTTAAAGTAGGCACACTTTCTCCCTCAAATAAAGGATTAAACCATGATCCTGCATCAAGTTTCTTAAGTTCGTTTAATGAAAAATCTCTTACATACCCAATTCCGTTTGTTGTTCTATCTACACGTTCGTCATGTATAACAACTATTTCCTCGTCTTTTGTCATTTGAACATCTAACTCTAAAGCACTGACCCCAACATCATATGCCTTTTGAAACGAAATCATTGTATTTTCAGGATAAAAACCACTAAATCCTCGGTGTGCGTAAATTATCATAATTAAATGTTCCCCCTTGTATTATTTATTGGTTCATCACCACAATATACATTTGACCAAGCTATATACATGCTCATTAAAAGATTAACCTTCGTATAACCAATTCACACTCCGGTTATCCTGTTCCTAAGGAAACCAATGGAAAAGGAGCAGGATCATTCATGAAACGTCTGCGCATCACCAACGATCACGGATGGACGCCACGAACGCTTCGCAAACAGGAACGGAAAATCAAAAACGCCCTCCTTCGCCAACGGGTGATGGCCGTTCGCCTGGTCATGGAAGGTTATGTAGGCAAAGAGGCGGCCTCCATGGTCAACGTGTGTCGACAAACGGTGTCCCATTATGTCTCACTGTTCAACGAAGGGGGGCTCGACCTCTTGCTTCACCGAGATTTCGCCCCCGGACGCGAGCCGTTTCTCACGGAAGAACAGCAGAAAGAGATCAAGCGGCTCGTGCTCACCACGACTCCCGCCGAACTGGGGTGGGATGTGGCTTCGGCGTGGAACACCAAACTCCTGCAGTCCTATGTGGAAAAGCACTTCGGCGTTTCCATTTCCCGCGAAGCACTGCGAAAACTCCTGCACCGCAAAGGGCTGTCGTGGACACGACCGACGTACACACTGGCGAAAGGAAATCTGGATGAGCAAAAACAATTTGAAAAACAAATGGATCTGATAAAAAAAACTTGATCACCAAGGAGACAGAAGATGCTGTTCTTCTGTACATCGATGAAACCCATATCCGCTCTTACCATGTCTTGCGGTCCACATGGTCGGAAGTCGGCCGCCAAAAACAAGTGCCGACGTTTGGCCATCATGCCCACGTATCGCTGTTTGGTGCGGTCAACGTCCATGATGGTGAAACGGTGCTTCATCAAACGACTGCCGCCAATGCCGCGACGTTCTTGGATTTTTTGAGAATGCTCAAAGAGCGCTATCCAGACCGTCTCATGGTCTTGGTGTTGGATCACGCCCGCATTCACCATGCCAAAATGGTCAAGGAGTTTTTGCGGGAAGAAGGGCAGTGTTTTCACTTTCTTTACCTTCCTCCCTATTCGCCACAGCTGAACCCGATTGAACGCTTATGGAAATGGCTGAAAGATACGGTGATTGCCAATGTCTTTCACAAGGATCGCAACGATATCATTCAAGCCATTACTCGGTTTGTCCACTACATCCACGAACGTCCGGAGGAAGTGCTGCAGCGCTTAGGGTGTGCAGAATGACTGAGAAGTTAACTCTTCATGTTGCATGTATATAGCTTTTTTAAGGATTTAGTTAGAAATAAAAAACAGAGACCCACTCATCCCCTATTGCACGGGAACAATATGTGGGTCTCCGCTTCTCCACCACAACGTATTAACTTGCTTTTAGCATATCACCTGTCGAAAACGCTGTCAACCTATTTTTTCGGCAAAATTTGCACATAATCGAAGTCGAGCGTATCGACCGCGTCTTCGATATGAAGGCGGGTGATGAACCGGTACGACCGGCCGGGGCGCGATGGCGGCAATGTTTCCGGAATCGTGTAGGAAAACGGGATCTCCTTTTTCTCGCCCGGCTTGATCGAAAACGCTCCGGCCGCCGGAATGACGGCGACAAAGGCACCCAGTTCCTTGCCGTTTTCGATCGTTTTTTGCACGAGCTCGACATCAAGCCGCTCGATCCTTTGTTCCACCGTTCCGCCGTAAATGTGGACGATCCCTTGAATCACTTCTCCTTGGCGCCATAACGATTTATTTAAGATCAAGTCGACGTGCGCCGACCCGACTCCGACTTTTGACATCATTTTGCGCAATAACACCGTAGTCACCTCTTTGTCTCTCTTGTCATATCATCATACGAAAAAACGAAGCCGCCTGTTTCAACGCGAGCCAAAAAAGAAACAGACGATGCTCTCGCGGCACGTCTGCCCCTGGGAGAAGCAGGGACGAATGCGGCTTGTTTTGTTACCGCTTACATTCGAGATTACCGCATTCGCCTTCCGCTGTCAATTGATTATTCGTACACATTTTCGTTCTCGATAATGTAGTCGATCCGGATGACCGGGACGTCTTGTTGCTCGACTTCCGCGACAATCAAGCCGACGCGATCGTTGTAGATGCAAAACGTGTCCTGCCCTTTGCGGAACGCTGATTCCCCGTACGAAAGAACCATGTGGTAAATTTTATTGTCGCTGAAATAACGGCGGCTCACCCGGTTGCCCAGCCGGACGATCACTTCTTGGCCCGCGATTTTTCCGCGGTACATCCGCTCTCCCCCTTTTTGTCGTTCCTATTCCAATGTATGGGCGTTGTGGCCCGCTCATGACTATTTTCTCCCCGGACGGCCTGTTTTCCTTTGCTGAACAGCATTTTTTCAGCGGGGGACACTTTTTTTCGGAAATTTCCTTTCTTTTGCTTGACGCGGCCACCCGCGGTAGTGTATAGTAAAGTCATCATATAACAGAATATATTTCAGGCATTCAACATGAAGGTGCATCTTGGATGGCTGTGAAGTATATTTTGTTATTTGATAAAAATCTTGAGGTTAGCCGAACAGGCTAAAGGTATTAGGAGGAATTCAGCATTATGCAACGTGGTAAAGTAAAATGGTTTAACAACGAAAAAGGCTACGGTTTCATCGAAGTGGAAGGCGGTTCCGACGTATTCGTCCACTTCACGGCGATCCAAGGTGAAGGGTTCAAAACGTTAGAAGAAGGCCAAGAAGTTTCGTTTGAAATCGTCCAAGGAAACCGCGGACCGCAAGCAGCGAACGTTGTCAAATTATAAGACTTCGTTGACATAGACGAGAGAACGGGAGCGGAACGAGAGGCACCCTGCTTAAGCAGGGTGCCTTTTTCATTGCGATTTGCATAGATTCAACCAAGCGGCAAACAATAACAAAAGGGAGGTGTTCATATGGCCAAACGCGATGCCGACGTACATACGGGATACAATGACTTAAAGCAAGTGGAAATGTTCGTCGAAACAGCGGAAAAAATGGTCGGCCAGGCGACGATGCAACTCGATCCGGAGATGCTCAATCACGCTGCAGAAGCGGTCGAAAACGCCCGCCGCCAACTCGCCCGCGCCCGTCAACAGGCGACTGGCGTCGACGGCGACTTTCTCACCCAGTGCGAACAAAAATTGGCCCGCGCCGAGCACCAGCTTCGCGAGGCGCAACAATAACCCCATCCGACAGAGCTTCGCTTGCGAAGCTCTTTTCACTGCGCCGAGCACAGAGGGGGGATAGACGGCGGCCGATGTGCGGCCGCTCCCGGACAGCGCCATGTCATGCGGCTTGGCATCGCGCCCGCAAACCGGCTTCCGTTCAGGCCTCCGCTATTGGCGCGGCCGCGGTGGGACGGAAAGCAGCTTCTCCCCGTACCGCCGCATTTGCTCTCCGACCGTGCATTGTTGGATGCAAAACGACTGGGCGTACGTTTTGCCGTACTCTTTGCGGAACGTGCTTTTTAAAAAACAGCCGTCGCAATACGTTTCTTCCAGTCGGGCGATCTGTTCCAATATTTCTTTTCGTTCGTTTCGTTTTTTTTCCATACAACCTTACCCTTTCTCTTCCAATTCCGTGCGGCTCGTGATCAGCTGTCCGTCCAACGCCTGACGGGCGAGCGAATCGGCCTCTTTGTTCTGCTTGCGCGCAATCGGTTCATATACCGGTTGAATGTCGAGCTCGCGCAGTTTCGCTTCGATGCGGTCAAGCCAAGCGTTATAATCATCTTCAAAGCACGGCCAGTCGCCCGACAGCTGCTTCAGCACCACATGGGAATCGCCGCGAAACGTCACCGGCAAATGGCGGACGCCCAGTTCTTCGAGCAGCTGCATGACAAACCAAAAAGCCGCATACTCGGCTTCGTTGTTCGATTTGATTTCCCCGAGCCGGCGGTTGGCGCGCAGCCGGTAGCGGTGGTCGTTTTGCTTATAGTACACGACCGCCCCTGCGCCGCCTTGGGACGTCTCATGATCAAACCCGCCGTCAAAATAGACGACGACCTCATGCGGCTCGCTGGCGATCTCTTCAAGCAGCTTTTTCAGCTCTTTTTTTGACCATGCCACCCCGTTTCGGTCGACAAACTCAAGCGCTTTCACCCGCCCGGTTTTCTCGAAATCATCGGCCAGCATGAGCGCCTCTCTTGCTTCAATCCAATCCGTCAAGAGGAACGTTTCCTGCTTTTTCGGCGTGATATATGTCCAGTGGATTTGCACCTCCAACGTTGTCACCCTTCCGCATCGCCATGATCAAAGCCGGTTTTTATTTTATCACATTTTCGTCCTTGTTCATTATTTAATTATTATGCACGGCAGCCTTCTATTTCAACCGATTTTGACGCCAAAGCCTCGGCTTTTTTCCAAAAAAGTATGTTTTTTTCGCCGCGTTTATGGTACACTAGCGGCTAGCAACCGATCAACGGGTGGAAAAGACCGACAAGGGGGAGTCGAATTGAAGCAGCAAACCGTCGCTGATTTAAGTTTGTTGGCGGTAACGTTCGTCTGGGGGACGACGTTTGTCGTCGTCCAAAACGCCATTTCCTTTTTGGAGCCGTTGTCGTTTAACGCTGTGCGCTTCAGCCTAGCCGGCTTGCTGCTGCTCGCCTGGGCTGTTGTCCGATCCCGCTCGCTGTTGTCCGACCTTTCATGGCGGGTCATCGGCGCCGGGGCGTGGATGGGGCTTTGGCTGTTTTGCGGCTATGCGTTTCAAACGATCGGGCTGTTGTACACGACGTCGTCGAAAGCTGGATTTATTACCGGGCTGAGCGTCGTGCTCGTGCCGCTCTTTTCCGTTTTCATTTTAAAGCAAAAGCCGACCGCCAACGCCGCCATTGGGGCAGCGCTCGCCGCCTTTGGCTTGTATTGGCTGACGGGCGGAGCCGAGTTGTCATTCAACCGCGGCGACTTGTTCGTCTTTTTTTGCGCTGTTTCGTTTGCCATGCACATTATTGTCACCGGCCGATATTCATCGCGTTATTCGACCGTGCTGCTGACGACAGTGCAAATTTTTACCGTTGCTGCGCTTTGTTTCCTTTTTGCCGTTTGGTTTGAAGATGCCGCCGACATGTGGAACATAGCCGTGCTTCGCCGTCCGGAAGTGTGGGGGGCGCTTGCCGTGACGTCGCTGTTGGCGACGACCGCCGCCTTTTTCATTCAGACGGCGGTGCAAAAATATACAACCCCCACCCGCGTCGCGCTCATTTTTGCCATGGAGCCGGTGTTTGCCGCCTTAACTGCCTATCTCTGGGCCGGCGAGCGGCTGTCGCCGTCTGCCTGGCTCGGCGGTGTGGCGATTTTCGCCGGCATGATTCTCTCGGAACTTCCGAGTGCGCGCTTATGGGGGAAACGGTGGCGGGAAAAACGGAACATCTCCTCCTAGCGGCGGCAGAAGCTGTCCCGCCTAAAAAGCGGGACAGCTTTTTTCTGCTAGGCGTCTCGCTTCCCGCTTATTCCGATCCGTGTACGCCTCGTCCTCTTCACCACTTAAAAAGTTCGCGCCGGCGGCGGCACGCCCAATGCGAAATTGCGCCAGTCGCCATTCCAAGGAGCGCGCCGCCGACGACTTCGATCGGTTGATGGCCAAGACGGGCGCGGAGCTGTTGCTGACGCTTTTTGTATACGTCCTGTTTTGGATCGTCTTCAAGCTTTTTCACCTCTTCGGCAAGCTCGTTCAGGCGCAAGGCTAGTTCGCCCGCCTGGCGCCGCACGCCTTGCGCATCATACATGACGATCAATCCGAACAACGCCGCCAGGGCAAAATCAATCGTTCTTACCCCCCGCTCCAAGGCGATAAATGTCGCCAACGACGAAACGCCGGCAGAGTGGGAGCTTGGCATTCCTCCTGTTTCGAAAAACAGTCGCCAATCCCAGCGGCCTGTCTCAAGCTGCTTGATCGGAATTTTTAAAAATTGTGCCAGTGCAATCGTCGCGAGCGCTGTTTTTAATCCTTTGTTCATCGTTCCTCTCTCCTTTGTCGGCCGTGCTTTGCTTATATTTTCACCCCGATCGGCCATACTATCCGAGTGGAGGTGAAAACGATGGCGAAAAACGGCGGCCGCAACCGCGGCACAAAGGCGCCGGGCGTCAATCCGCAAGGCTTCGGCCAGGACGGAACGCTCACACCGGATCCGAAAAGCAAGCTTGAAAACGCCGCCAAAAAGCTGAACACAAAATAAAGCAGGCTTCCGCATCGGGAAGCCTGCTTCTTTATTGCCGTCATTGTTTTACTTTCGCCAGTTTTTCGCGCAACACCATTTGCAAAATGCCGCCGTGGCGGTAGTAGTCGATTTCGACTTCGCTGTCAAAGCGGACGATGACCTCAAATTCTTTCTTTTCACCCGTATCCGGGTTCGTCGCCGTCACTTTGACGAGGTCGCGCGGTTTGACGTTTTCATCAATGTGGACTTCGAACACTTCTTTGCCGGTCAAACCAAGCGTTTCGGCGTTTTCGCCTTCTTTGAACTGCAACGGCAAGACGCCCATCAAGACGAGGTTCGAGCGGTGGATGCGCTCAAAGCTTTCGGCGATGACCGTTTTGATGCCGAGCAAGAACGTTCCTTTCGCCGCCCAGTCGCGAGAGCTGCCCATGCCGTAGTCTTTGCCGGCGATGACGACAAGCCCAGTACCGTCTTGTTTGTATTTCATGCACGCATCGTACATCGACATCACTTCGCCGGTCGGCCAGTACGTCGTATAGCCGCCTTCCGTGCCCGGCGCGATTTGGTTGCGGATGCGGATGTTCGCAAACGTGCCGCGCATCATCACTTCGTGGTTGCCGCGCCGCGAACCGTACGAGTTGAAATCTTTCGGCTCGACGCCTTTCGAGATCAAATATTGGCCTGCCGGCGTGTTCTTGCCGATGGACCCTGCCGGCGAGATGTGGTCAGTCGTGACCGAATCGCCGAACTTGCCGACGACGCGCAAGCCGGTGAGCGGTTCGACTTTGCGCACTTCCGGCGACAAGCCTTCAAAGAACGGCGGATTTTGAATGTACGTCGAGTTTTCATCCCATTGGTAGAGCGGCTCGTCCGTCGTTTCGATGGCGTTCCAGCGCGGGTTGCCGTCGAACACGCGCTCATATTCTTTGCGGAACAGTTCCGGATCGACCGCCCGTTTGACGACGTCTTTCACTTCTTCCATCGACGGCCAAATGTCGCGGAAATAGACGTCGCTGCCGTCTTTGCCTTTGCCGATCGGCTCGCTAAGCAAGTCAATGTCGACCGTGCCGGCGAGCGCATAGGCCACAACAAGCGGCGGGGATGCCAAATAGTTGCCTTTGACAAGCGGGTGGATGCGGCCTTCAAAGTTCCGGTTGCCGGACAAGACGCTTGTCACGAGCAGATCGCTTTCCGCGAGCGCTTTTTCGAGCTCCGGCGCAAGCGGACCCGAGTTGCCGATGCATGTCGTGCAGCCGTAGCCGACGATGTTGAAGCCGAGCTGCTCAAGATACGGAAGCAAGCCCGAATCGCGCAAATAGCCGGTGACGACTTTCGAGCCCGGCGCAAGCGACGTTTTCACGTATTTCGGCACTTGCAAGCCTTTCTCGACCGCTTTTTTCGCCACTAAGCCGGCTGCGACGAGAACGTACGGGTTGGATGTATTGGTACAGCTCGTGATCGCCGCGATGACGACCGCACCCGTTTTCAATTTCACTTGTTCGCCGTTTAACTCGACCGTAATTTCCCGCTCCAAATCCGCTTCCGTCAAACCAAAGCCTTGGTTGCCTTGCGGCGCTTTCACCGCATCGCGGAACGACTGTTTCATTTTCGAGAGCGGAATCAAGTCTTGCGGCCGTTTCGGACCAGACAAGTTCGTTTCAATTTCCGACAAGTTGATTTCCACAACATCCGTAAACACCGGCTCCGGTGCATCCGGCGTGTAGAACAGACCGTTCGCTTTGCAATACGCTTCGACGACTTGAACGTGATGTTCGTCGCGGCCGGTCAAGCGCAAGTAGTCAAGCGCTTCGGCGTCAACCGGGAAGAAGCCGCACGTCGCCCCGTATTCCGGCGCCATGTTGGCGATCGTCGCCCGGTCGGCAAGCGGCAAAGTCGCCACTCCTGGTCCGAAAAATTCAACGAATTTGCCGACGACGCCTTTTTTCCGCAGCACTTGCGTCACCTTAAGCGCCAGGTCAGTCGCCGTCGCTCCGTCCGGCAGCTTGCCTGTCAAACGGACGCCGATGACTTCCGGAACCGGGAAATACGACGGCTGGCCGAGCATGCCGGCTTCCGCTTCAATACCGCCGACTCCCCAACCGAGGACGCCGAGGCCGTTGATCATCGTCGTATGCGAGTCCGTGCCGACAAGCGTATCCGGGAACGCCTCGTATTCGCCGTTTTCTCCTTCGACCGCGTGCACGACGCTTGCCAAATATTCCAAGTTTACTTGGTGGACAATTCCGGTCGCCGGCGGAACGGCGCGATAGTTGTCAAACGCTTTTTGCGCCCATTTCAAAAACTTGTACCGTTCGGCGTTCCGTTTGAATTCCAAATCCATGTTGTACTCTAGCGCATCGTCCGACCCGTAGCGGTCGACTTGCACCGAGTGGTCGATGACGAGATCGACCGGAATTTCCGGGTTGATTTCGTACGGGTCGCCGCCTAGATCCGCCATCGCTTTGCGCATCGAAGCCAAATCAACGACAGCCGGCACGCCCGTGAAGTCTTGCAAAATGACGCGCGACGGCTTAAACGGCACGTCGATGTCCTTCATCTCGGGCGTTCCCCATTTGGCCAAGTTTTCGACGTGCTCTTTCGTAATGACGCGCCCGTCGACTTGGCGGAGCACCGATTCAAGCAACACTTTGATCGAGTACGGCAGGCGGCTCACCTGGCCGATTCCCGCTTCTTCAAGCGCTTGCAAACGGTAATAATTGTATTTTTTACCGTTGACTTCGAATGAAGAGCGGGCGTTGAACACATCTTGTTTCGCCATATGTATAACCCCCTTCACTTCACAATAATACTATACTATTTTTCCGCGCGAAAGTCGAAAAAATAGCACGAATTCTCCCAATCCCCATAAAGTTCGGCACAACTTTATCTTATTATAGAACAGAACGAGTTGTAAATAATGTTTTCCAACGAGCCGCCATCTTATTTCCTTGCTGCGGCAAAAAAAGAATAAGGCGGCCGTTTCGTCGCAAACTAGAAGCGGAGGTGAAACGAATGGCAAAGCGAAAAGCAAACCACGTAATCCCTGGCATGAACGCCGCCAAAGCGCAAGGAATGGGGGCCGGCTACAACGAAGAGTTTTCCAATGAACCACTGACAGAAGCACAGCGCCAAAACAACAAAAAACGAAAAAAGAACCAATAGCGTGGCGGCCATTCCGCCATCCCGGACTGCCATAGCGTCAACTACCCCCACTTAGCTAACGCTTGAAGTGGGGGCTTGCAACTCCCCAGAAGTGCAAACGGACTTCGTCCTCCTTCCTTGACTTGGGGTTGCATTAGGGGCAGGTTGACAGCTGCCCAACGACGCAGGTCATGCCTGCATCGTTACCGATTCTCTCGGTGTGTCTGTTGGCAGTACTTGGCTTCCACACACAACAGACGGACCTACGCTCGATGTTTTACGGTTACAACGTTTCCTGTAACCAACTCCATACATCGAGTAGCCGTGATTGGAGTGCCTTTATTGAACGGTTTTCTCCACGCCTTTATTCTATCATACACAAAAGAAAGGGGGAACGCGCATTCCTCTCCCACTTACTCCCTTTGGTCGTTGAAGTGGGAGTCTCCTGCGCGAAATAGGATGAAAAAAGGGAATGTCCGCCGCCGGCATTCCCTTACTCGTTTTCATTGACTTCGTCAACGATCGCCTGCAAATCGCTGCGGAATTTTTCGAGCTGCACGCGCTGCGTTTCCGAGGCAACTTCGAGCGCGTTTTCAATTTGGGCGAACGCCTCGTTTACTTCTTGCCGAAGATGGGCCAGCTGGTGGCCGTAGTCGGCTTGATCACGCACCAAGTGATCGTGCCATTCTTTCGCTTCCATCGTCGCCTTTTGCGCTGCTTGAAACGCCTCTTGCTTCGTTTTATGGTAAACCATGGCTCGTCCCTCCTTCGCAGTCATCGCGGTCGTTCACTACTTATCGTTTCAAACCGGGCGCAAATTATGCGCCGAATAAGCAAAAGCACAACGCCGCATGCTAACGGACAAAGGAGGGACAACAAATGACGAACAAAAACGACGGCAAAGATATGCGCAAAAACGCCCCAAAAGGCGACAATCCTGGGCAGCCGGAGCCGCTTGACGGTTCGAAAAAAGTGAAGAACCGCAATCACACGCGGCAAAAGCACAACACAAGCCACGATATGTGACGCAAACAAGCGGAGTTTTCCTTCTCCGTTCAGCCGAGACCGGCGGCAGCCGGGAGGGCTGAACGGCTGGCGCCCTTATGTTCACATAATAAAATTATTGTAAAATCAACAAAGCGGGCGGTCGCTAGAACAGCCCGTTGCCGCCCGCCTTGGGTTCATTCCCGTTGAAGCGAATCATCCTCACCCGGTCAACAAGCCGGCCGACGACAATTATGATTCGGTTGTTTGCCGCTTGAGCGCTTCATACAGCTCCACGAATTCAGCGGCTAAATCCTTGACCGTGATCGCCGTCATTAAATGATCTTGGGCATGCACCATCAGAAGCGTCACCACCGGCTGCCCGCCGCTATGCACAAAACAAAAGAACGAGGCCTTATTCGACCCCGTTCATCTCGCGAAGACATGGTGCCCGATGCGAATCGTCACCGGACGCGACAACATCCATTTGTCTTTTGTGATTTTCGGATTGTAGAAATAAAGCGAGCCGCGGCGATCGTTTGGGAATAAGGCTAGCGCCTTGTCGACCGCCTCGTAATCCTGCTTGGTCGGCTGAATGCGGGTCAATTTCCCCGTTTTGGCTGGTACAAACGCATAGCCGGATTTCGTTTTTTGATAAATGACGCCGCGCACCGTCTTTGGAAACTCCGGATGCTTTGTGCGGTTTAAAACCACAAGCGCCACTTCCACCTTGCCGGCAAACGGCTCGCTCGAACCGGTCTCCGCTTGCACAAGCTGGGCGAGAAGCTTCCGGTCAGCGGCGCTTAATGAGATCGATTTCTTCTTTGCCGGCGCCGAAGCCGATCGCTTCGCCGCAGCCGGCACTTTTATCTTTTCGCCGGCATAAATCACATCGCTTTTTAACCCGTTTAACAACTTTAACGAAGCAACCGTAGTATGATATTGTTTGGCGATCTTCGACAACGTATCCCCTTTTTTCACTTGATAGTATGTATACGAGCCAGCCGCTTCCGCCGACAGCCCATGAGAGCTTAACGCCATACAGCAAATGATCGTGAGCGCTGCAATCGTCTTTTTCACTTTCACTCTGCGCATCCCCCTCATCGTTGCCTTTTGGCTTTTTTTCTTTGTTTACTAGATTAGCAGGCAAAGAAGGGAACGTCACTGTATATCTTTTCCATACAAAGCGGCCGGCGGCTTTCAATCCATTGGCGCTGTAAGGTGGGACAAGCTTTTTTACAGTTGCATTACAGTTGCATTACGCTTCGTAACAAGCCGCTGTTTGAAACTTGCCAAACAGCAAGCTTTTCGACATAATAGTATTCGACATAATAGTAGACGAATCTTGCCTATGGCAAAAACAGTTGATCATCATGTTGGGGTGGGGATCGTGCTGACCGGATGGTTTCTTTGGTTTATTTTGCTTTGGGTCGTCTTTTTGCTTGTCATGATGTCGATCGGCGGCTTTTTCATGTTCCGCAAGTTTTTGAAGCGGCTGCCGAAAGAAGATGGGAAATCGGAGCTCGACTGGCAGGAATATTACATTGAACAGACGCGTCATCTATGGGGGGAAGAAGAAAAAGCGCTGCTTGAGGAATTGGTTCGCCCTGTGCCGGAATTGTTCCGCGACGTCGCGCGGCAAAAGATCGCCGGCAAAATCGGCGAGCTTGCGCTCAAGGAACAGGCGCCGCGCATCACACGCGACTTGCTGATCCGCGGCTACATCATCGCAACCCCCAAGCGCGACCATAAGTTTTTGATCCGGACATTGCAGGCGAAGAACATCGATCTCGCCCCTTATAAACATTTATTGGAAAGCCGCTGACGTTCCGCCTTTCGTCTAAGGCTGACCGGCGGCTTTCGTCTGTTTCAGCATGGAAAAAGCGGCCCAAACAAGCAGCTTTTTAGGCCGGGACCGACGACTTTAGCTCCGTCTGCGGGACAATTCCAGGGAAGCGAAGTGAAGCGGCTTGGTGCAACAAAAAAGGGAGCTGTCCATCAGCGGGACAGCTCTTTATGTCAGCACTGGCGGTTTCAGCTGCGCCGCCAGCTTTCTATACGAAACGTACATCGCAATCCGCCATGGGACGATCATCGAAAACGCGAGCAAATAAAACATGCCGCTTAACTGGCGGTAGTCGATCGTTCGTCCTAAATACGTTTTCAAGCCAAGACGAATGACAATCAACCCGAGCAAAATCCAAATAAAGGATTTTGAGCGTTTCAAATAAATATCGCTGCCGCGGATTTCAAATTTTGACGTTTTAATGAGAAACAGCGAGAAAAACAGGCCGAGAATGACCGCTTCGATGAGCTCCCCGCGCGTAACGCGAAAGACCGGATCGATGAACATCAGCGCCCCGGTGCTCATAAACAGCGGCGGCAAAATAATTTTTTTGGCATTCGTCGGCTTTTCCGACGCCTTCATGCGCACAAAAAAGATGAAAAACGCCATCACAACGGCGATGAGCGATGTAATGAACGCCAAAGCCATCACCTTCTTCCGACAAAATTCACGGACAACGCTATTATAGCAAAAACCGCTCCGCTTGCCTACCGTCCTCTAAAGCCGCCCCCGCCTTCGCCAAACATCGCGCTCGCTTCATCCCTCTCGCTTGCCAAGAGGAACGCAGCCAGCTGTTTTCCAGCGGTCATAAGCCGGCGCCTTCCTATGCCGTACGAAGCCAAAGCCCGCTTACAAAAGACGGGCAATCGCCTCGAGCACGCGGGTTTCTTCAAACGGCTTGACGATAAAGTCGGAAGCGCCGGCTTCGATCGCCTCAACGACCATACGCTGCTGCCCTAGCGCTGAACAGATGATGATTTTCGCTCCCGGGTCGATCTCTTTGATCGCCCGCACCGCTTCAATCCCATTCATGACCGGCATCGTAATGTCCATGATGACAAGATCGGGGCGCAGCCGGCGGTACAGCTCGACCGCTTCCTTGCCGTTTTCCGCCTCGCCGGCTACGGTGTGATCCGTTTTTTCCAGTATGCGCGCCAGCGTTACCCGCATAAACTTCGCATCGTCAGCAATTAAAATGGCAGCCATCTTTCCATCGCCCTCTCCTCAACGATATTCCTCCAACAACAGCCGCACAAAGGGCGGCTCCATCGCCGCTAAAAACCAGTAAACCCGCCAAACAAGCTCGTCGTATAAGCGATAAGCTTCGTCATCCAGTCAAAATAAAGAACAACTCCCATCGCCACCATGACATACCCGCCCGCTTTCATGATAGGGGCGCTATGGCGGCGGATCCATTGCAGTTTGCCGATAAAAAACGAGAGAATGAAAAACGGAACGGCAAAGCCGAGCGTATACGCGAGCATATACATCATCCCCGAGCCCGGGTTCGCGGCAGCCAAAGCGATGACCGCCACCAAAATCGGCCCCATGCACGGCGTCCAGCCGGCGGCGAACGCCATGCCGATCAGCGCCGAGCCGAAATAGCCGGACGGCCGCTCACGAAACGAAATGCGCCGGTCTTTCAGCAAAAACGCCGGCTTCCACAGCCCGGCGACAACAAGGCCGAGGGCGACGATCAACACTGCGCCGATTTGCCGGATCACATCTTGATAATCGGCAAACAGCCGGCCGAGAAACGATGTCCCGAAGCCGAGGGAGATAAAAATGAGCGAGAATCCTAGCAAGAAGCAAAGCGTATGCCATAAACTGCGGCGATTGAGCATAGCGTTTTCTTCTTTCAGCTCGCTGACCGACACGCCGGTAATATAAGACAAAAACGCCGGATAAAGCGGCAGGCAGCACGGGGAAATAAACGACAAAAACCCGGCGCCGAACGCTAAAAAGAGATTGAGATCATTCACTGTTGGATCAGCCCCTGCTCCGTTTTTTACTTTTATTTTAGCAAAAATCCTCCTCCCCGTAACGTTTTTCCCGCTGTTTCTTGGTCAATTTTTCTATTTTCCATTTTTGCATTCATTGGTAAAATAATATAAAATACAGTACACGATACTTCATGAAAAGGACGGTTTATTCGTGCCAAAATGCAATCTGTTGACCTTAATCGAACAAAAGCGGATGGAACTTGTCGACACCGTAGCCAAAACGGGTTTAAACTCTGAAGCCGCAATGAAAGTAAGCAAAGAACTCGACACGCTGCTCAACGCCTATCAGCGCGAACAAGTACGACAACGAAAACAAAGCGCCTCCCGCTAAACGGGAAACGGCGCTTTTTCTTTCCGGCACGCCCCCGCCGCCTGCGCAAGCGGTCATCTCATCTCATGGCGGGCGAACAGTCCGTTCTTTGTCTGTTGCGCTTGGACATCGGCGAGGCCGTTTTGCAGCAAATACATTTGATAGTAAAGCCCTTTTTGCGCGAGCAACTGTTGGTGCGTGCCGCGTTCGACAATTTCGCCGCGATGGAGGACAAAAATTTGGTCGGCGTCTTGAATCGTTGACAACCGGTGGGCGATGGCAATCGTCGTCCGCCCTTTCCGCATTTGCGCCAATGCTTCTTGAATCGCTTCTTCCGTTTCCGTATCAATATGGGCGGTCGCTTCATCAAGCAGCAATATTTTCGGATCGGCCGCGATCGTGCGGGCGAATGAAAGAAGTTGGCGCTGTCCGCTTGATAACGTCGCCCCCCGCTCAGCAAGCACATGATCGTACCCGCCTGGCAATTGTTCAATAAATGCATCGGCCTGCACGAGGCGGGCGGCTGTTTTGATTTCTTCATCGCTCAGTCTGTCATTGTACATGCGGATGTTTTCTTTCACCGTGCCGTAAAACAAAAACGGATCTTGCAAGACAAGGCCGAGGCGGCGGCGCAGTTCGGTGCGCGAATAATCGCGGATCGACCGGCCGTCAAGCAAAATGTCGCCGCGGTCAAATTCATAAAACCGCATGAGCAAATTGATGATCGAGCTCTTGCCGCTGCCGGTATGGCCGACAAACGCGACCGTCTGCCCCGGCCGGATCACAAACGACAGCTGTTTCAGCACATCGCGCTTCCCGTCGTAGGAAAAGCTGACATTCCGAAATTCGATTTCCCCGCGCTCGATCGCATACGGCGACCGATTTGGATTGGCCGGCGCCTCTTCTTGATGATCAAGAAGGGCAAACACGCGAGAGGCGGAAACGATCGCCTGCTGGTAAAGCGACAGCCGCGTCATCATTTGCGTCACCGGCTCGAAAAAACGCTCCAAATAGTTGACAAACGCATACAGCACGCCGATCTCAACTGGGCCATCAAGCGCCGTGATGCCAAAAAAGCTGAGCACGACCATGATCGACAACATATACACCACATCGATCGCCGGTCGAAGCAGCAGTCCATCAAGGTGGATGTTTTTCATCCCCGCCTTGTAATGCGCTTCATTGACGGCGGCAAACTCTTGATATAAACGGCGCTGCTGGCGGAACGCTTGAATGACGGCCATTCCTTGCAGCGATTCGTTCAATTTGGCGTTCAGTTCGCTCAGCCGTTCGCGCATCTCTTGATAAAACACTGAGCTGTAGCGGCGGTATGTGTGCATGATGAACGCGATCGCCGGGAGGATGAACAGGCAAAACAACGCAAGCTTAGCATCAAGCGAAAACATAGCGACAAACACGCCGATGACAAACAAGCCGTTTTGCACAAAGGCCGCTAGGACGCTGATGAACATGTCCTTGATCGCTTCTGTATCGTTCGTCACCCGCGAAACGATGCTTCCGCCCGGCGTCCGGTCAAAATAGCTCATCCCGAGCCGGTGCACTTTCGCAAACACATCCATCCGCAGCGCTTGAATGACGTACAAAGCGAGCCGCTGAAACTCGACAAGCTGGAAGTAGGAAATGATCGTTTTCAAGACGAGCACGCCGAGATAGGCGGCGGCCAGCGCCGCCACCGGTCCAAAAGCGAGGCGGCCCGGCACCAAATAGTCATCAATGAACACTTTCACCAAATACGGGCCGGAAAGCTCCCCGGCCGTTGCCAACAGAAGAAGCGCAAACGCAAGCGCCGTTTCTTTTTTGTATCTTCCCATATAAGCGAGCAGCCGCCATAAGACGCGCCGCTGCTCTTTTGTTGTCAACCATCGGTCGTTCATCCACTTCCCCCTATCTTACAAACAACTTGTATTTTCAGGTTTTTCGCTCCGCTCGTTTTTGGCGAGAGCTCGAACGTTCAGACCTGTTGTTACTCCGCAAGCGCCTCAAGCTGCTGGCGTCGGTGCATGTCACGATACCAGCCGCCTTCTGCCATCAGCTGCTCGTGCGTTCCGGCCTGCACAATTCGCCCCCCGTCAAGGACGAGAATCCAATCGGCATGCTCAACCGCGCTTAAACGGTGAGCGGCGATGATCGTCGTTTTTCCGCGCCGCTCCTGTTTGAGCGCCGCTAAAATCCGCGCCTCGGTCTTCGCATCCACGGCCGACAACGCGTCATCAAAAATGAGCACTTCCGGGTCAATGAGAAGCGCCCGGGCGATTGACAGCCGCTGTTTTTGCCCACCGGATAGGGAAACGCCGCGCTCTCCGATGACCGTCTCATACCCGTCGGGAAACTGCAAAATGTCATCATGAATGTCGGCCAGCCGCGCCGCCCGTACGACCTCGTCCTCTCCGGCTTCCGGCTTGGCAAAGGCGATGTTGTCGCGGATGGAGGCAGAAAACAAGAAATGGTCTTGCGGCACGTAGCCGATCGCCGAACGGAGCGCGAAAAGCGTATAATCGCGGATGTCGCGGCCGCCGAAGCGAATCTCGCCGTCATAGCCGTCAAACTCGCGCAGCAGCAGGCGAAGCAACGTCGTTTTTCCCGCCCCCGTTTTGCCGACGACGCCAAGCGTTGCCCCACGCTTGAGCTGAAAACGAATGCCCCGAAGCGCCGGTTTCGCCTCCCCCGGATAGGCAAATTGACGAACATCATACTCAATGTCGCCTTGCGGAGAGATGTGAAGGGCATCCGGACGTTCGTTGATTTCATCTTGTTCAGCCAACAGCGCCCGCACCCGGTCGTACGAAGCACGCCCTCGCTCAACAATGTTAAACAGCCAGCCGAACGCTAACATCGGCCAAATAAGCAGGCCAAGGTAGGTCGTAAACGACACAAGCTCGCCGATCGTCAATTCGCCCGCCAAAACCATTTGGCTGCCAAACGCCACAGCGAGAAAAAATGACAGCCCAACAAGCAGCCCGATCGTCGGATCAAACAAGGCGTCAATTTTGGCGACGGCAACGTTTTTCGCCACGACGTCTTCCGATTGACGGCGAAACGCCTCGACATCGTGTTCCTCATAGCCGAACGCCTTGATGACGCGGATGCCGTTGACGCTTTCCTGCACCTTGTCGTTCAGCGACGAAAACGCCGCTTGCGCCGTTAAAAACCGTTCATGCAGCATCGCCCCATACCGGCTTGTCGCCCATGCCATCACCGGCAGCGGCAGCAGGCTGATCAACGTCAGCTTCCAGCTGATCGATATCGCCATCGTCGCCAGGACAAACCCGCCGAGCGTCACCGAGTCGACGAGCGTCAAAATGCCGCTTCCGGCCGTTTGTTGAATCGCCTGCAAATCATTGGTCGCATGGGCCATTAAATCGCCGATCCGCTTCCGTTGGTAAAACGACGGCGACATGTTCGTAAAATGCTGATACAGCTCGTTGCGCAGCTGGCGGGCAAGCTTGACCGCCGAACCGAAAATGAAAATGCGCCAAGCGTAGCGGAGCCCGTAAAGCGCCGCCGCAACGGCGGCGAGGACGGCGATCCAGCGGATGAGCACTTCTTTTGTCATCGTGCCGTTTTTCATATGATCGACCAACAAGCCGATCACTTTCGGCGGGACTGTCTCCAAAAACGCCACGATGACAAGCACGAAAATGCCGGTGATATACGCCTTCTTTTCTTGACGGAAAAACCAAAACAAATCGCGAAACACGCGCATAAGGCCCGCCCTCCTTTCATTTGGCTGACGAACAATCCCCATATTATTGTAACAAAACTAGAAAAATTTTGAAAGAACATTTTGGCAAAATAAAAAGACACTCTCGATCGAGTGTCTGTTTTGCTTATTTCAGTTGATTGTTCATCATTTTCATCATTTGATTGATTTTCTTTTGCGACGGGGTCATGCCCATTTGCATCATCATCATGCGAATCATTTGTTCATTGATCGGCGGGTTTTTCTTTAAATAATTGATCATCGTTTTGCGGGCGATGAAAAACCCGATCGCCATACCGGCGATGAGCGCCAGCACACCAACGAGAATCGTACCCCACATACAGCGCTTTTCCTCCTTCTTGTTGTCTCCCTAACAGTGTACTAAACGATGCGTCATTAGACAATATTTCGCGACAAAAATCTTTTCATTACGCAAATTTTCTTCCTTGCGCCGGCGCAGACAACCAATAGTAGTCGGCAAAATCAGCGTCGACCGCCAAAAACGTCGGCGCTACTTTGGCGAGCGCCCGCCCGATGTCCGCGGCAAGCGGCGCGCTGTCAGCGACAAGAAGCAAGCGGCGCTTTTGCACGACAAGCAACGCTTCCTCGCCGGCGTCGTTTTGCAAAACAAACATATTGCGCTCCAAATTTTTGTCGACGCGGCCGGCAAAATATTGCTTTAAGCCAAGTTCTAGGCGCGAAAATGACAGCCGTTCGGTGATAAATTCGACTTGCTTGCGGCAAATCGCCTTCAGCGGCGCTTTCGCGTATTGATGCTCACGAAGCAGTTCGACAATTTTTTCTGCCCGATGGCGGTAATGCGACGCCACATCGTCATTCAACAAATAAATCCAATAGCGGACCATGCCCCATCCCCCATTTCTGTTCATCTATTTTCTATTATAGAAAATGAAAGAGGAAAAATATGTCTATTAACGGCAAGTTTTTTCACTAACATTGTCGATTTTTGTTTGCGATGGCCATGCGGCCGCAAACAGGCCAACAAACAAGCCTTTGTCCTCGATTCAACCCCGAAAATACGTGACCAAAGCGCAGCCATCTTTCACAAAAACAAGCTGCCCCTGCAACAACGCAAGGGCAGCTTTCCCGATTACTTGCCGAGCAATGCTTTCACGCGGCGGACGACGTTGTCAACCGTAAAGCCATACTCGGCCATGATTTTCTCTCCCGGAGCGGAAGCACCGAATCGGTCGATGGCCAAAATGTCGCCATCCGCGCCGACGTAGCGCTCCCAACCGAGCGACGCGCCCATTTCAATGGCGAGCCGCTTCGTCACGGCCGGCGGAAGCACTTCATCGCGGTACGATTTTGGCTGCGCTTCGAAGCGGTCCCACGATGGCATGCTGACAACAGCGACGTCGATGCCATCGGCGGCGAGCGCTTCCTGCGCTTTCACCGCCAAGCTCACCTCCGAACCGGTCGCCAACAGCAGCGCCTCCGGAGCGCCGTTTTTCGCTGGAGAGACGACGTACGCGCCTTTTTTCACGCCTTCATACGCCAACTGAGCGGTTGTCGGCAATGTCGGCACATCTTGACGCGTCAAGACGAGTGCGGTCGGCTTGTCCGTCGACTCGAGCGCCAGCCGCCAGGCGGCCGCCGTTTCGTTCGCGTCAGCCGGCCGGATGACTGACAAGTTCGGCATCGCCCGAAGTGAAGCGAGATGTTCGATCGGCTCGTGCGTCGGGCCGTCTTCCCCGACGGCGATGCTGTCGTGCGTCAAGACGTAGATGACCGGCAAGCCCATGAGCGCCGCCAGCCGAATCGCCGGACGCAAATAGTCAGAGAACACGAAGAACGTGCCGCCGAACACTTTCACTCCGCCATGAAGCGCCATGCCGTTTAACGCCGCGCCCATGGCAAACTCGCGCACGCCAAACCAAATGTTGCGCCCTTCATAGCTGCCGGCGAGGAAATTGCCGCCGCCTTTGATAAGCGTTTTGTTCGAGCTTGCTAGGTCAGCCGAACCGCCGAACAGCTGCGGCACCGCTTTGGCAATGGCGTTGATCACTTCCCCGGATGACGAGCGGGTCGCCAAGCTTTTGCCCGCTTCATACACCGGCAGCGATGTTTCCCAGCCGTCCGGGAGCTTGCCTTCGATCGCCTGCTTCAGCTGGGCGGCCAATTCCGGATGCGCCCGCTCGTACGCGGCGAACTGTTCGTTCCATTCCGCTTCTTTTCTCGCTCCGGCTTCTTGCACCGTTTCCCGGAAATGAGCGTACACTTCATCCGGCACGTAGAAATCTTCGGAAAACGTCCAGCGGTACGCTTCCTTCGTCAGCTTCGCCTCTTGGGCGCCGAGCGGAGCGCCGTGGACGCCGGACGTGCCCGCTTTATTTGGCGCGCCATAGCCGATCGTCGTTTTCACTTCGATGAGCGTCGGCCGGTCAAGGTCCGCCCGCGCCTCCTCGAGCGCTTTGGCGATTTCTTCGATGTTGTTGCCATCGTCGACGCGCAAATATTGCCAGCCGTACGCTTGGAAACGTTGGGCGACGTTTTCCGAGAACGACAGGTTGAGCTCCCCGTCCAGCGAAATGTCGTTCGAGTCATACAGGACGATCAGACGGCCGAGCTTCAAGTGGCCGGCGAGTGACGCCGCTTCGCTCGCCACTCCTTCCATCAAATCGCCGTCGCCGCAAATGGCGTACGTATAATGATTGATAATCTCAAACCCGTCGCGGTTGTATGTAGCAGCCAAATGCCGTTCCGCCATGGCCATGCCGACCGCCATCGCAATCCCTTGGCCGAGTGGGCCGGTCGTCGCTTCCACGCCCGGCGTATGGCCGTATTCCGGATGGCCCGGCGTTTTGCTCCCCCATTGGCGGAACTGTTTCAAGTCGTCCATCGTGACATCGTAGCCGCTTAGATGAAGCAGGCTGTAAAGCAGCATCGACCCGTGCCCGGCTGACAAGACAAACCGGTCGCGGTTAAACCAGTTGGGATTCGCTGGATTATGGTTCATAAATTTCGTCCAGAGCGTATACGCCATCGGGGCCGCGCCCATCGGCATGCCCGGGTGCCCGGATTTCGCTTTTTCGATCGCGTCAATCGACAGCGTTCGAATCGTCGTAATCGCCAACTCCTCGATTGAATGCGCCATCGTCTTCCTCCCTTTCATTAACATGGTGTCATTTACTATCATATAGAAAATCGATCGGCTTGTACAACGTTATTTTCCGGGCCACCCCTCTTTCGACCGTTTAATGGAAGCGCCGCCGCTGGCTTTCCTTTAATTTTTTCGGCGTCACGTCGTTGCCGTTCGGGTCAATGACGGTCACTGTATGGAGCATATCGGTCATCGCCTTGCGGAACGCTTGAATGTATTCCCGGCGCAGCTTCGCCTGTTCCAGCGTCTCCTCGGCCGACAAGCCGGCCGTTTTCGCTTTTTTCGCCAGTTCATTAATGCGGGCCAATTTATGTTTGGCAAGCATGAGTCATCTTCCCCTATCTGCCATGGTATCGTTTTGTTTTATCTTATCCGATGAAACGGGAAGATGGCAACGATGGCGCTCGCCCGCCTTCGTTTGCCGTCCGTCGCTCGACGGACGGACGCATCATATGGTCAATGCCGCTCCTGCTGCCCGTCCATATATTCTTGGTAGCGGCGATGGACGGTCGCTTTGGACGCCTCGTAACCGAAGCTTCGGAGCGTGGCGGCGATCTCCGCAAACGTTAAGCCGTGCCCGCGCAGGCGGACGATTTCTTCAACCGGCAGCTCGACCCGGTCGCGCCCGGCGTTCTCGCCGCGCCGCGTCAAGTTCCGGTCCGGCCGGTAGCCGCGCTCGACAGCCCGCCGCATGCCGCGGCGAATTTTGGCGTTATGTATTTTCCGCTGATACTCTTCGACAATGGCGATGATCGACAGCACCATTTCATCGGCCTCTGACAGCGGCATCTCCCCGCGATGGCTGGCGCTGTAAATTTTCACGCCCCTCTTTTTCAGGCAATGCAGCACCGCCATGCGCGCGTGGCCGCGCCCGAGCCGCGTTTCATCTTGAATGAGCAAAGCATCAACTTGATGTTCTTCGCAAAGCGACAACAGCTCCAACACGCCGTCGCGGTCGGCTTCATAGCCGCTCGCCTGTTCGGCAATCACCTTGACAACTTCAAAGCCACAGTCGGCCGCCAGCTTCTCGAGCTCGGCCCGCTGCCTGGCCAGCGACGTTTCCTGCTCCGCTTTGTCCGTGCTGACTCGGCAGTAAATGACTGCCTTCATGGCCATCCCTTCCTTCTGTCACCGGTTGACGGCCAATGAGCCGCCATGCTTTGATTTTAACACAGGAATGACGATTTGTTCACCGGCGGCAAGACGCGGGCTCGGCAAATGGTTGACATCGACGACCCAGCGGATGAACTCATCAGGCGGCATATGGTGTTCCTGTTCGTACTGTTTTGCCAGCCCCCAAAGCGTATCGCCGGGAGCGACCGTGATCGTCACGTATTCTTTTTTATCGACCGGGCTGCTGGCGTAAACGAACCCTGCCAACACGATCGCAAACAAAAATGAAAACAAAACATAGTGCAGCAACGTTTTCCCCATTCTCCCCACCCTTTCTAGAATGTTTGTTCGCTTTCCTTCATTATAGTCAAGAACATTTGTTTGTGTCAATAAAAAACTCGAACTTATGTTTGTTTTTTCGTCTTCCGCATGGTATAATGAAGGCAAATGATGTGGCGAGAGGTGTGAAACAATGACGAAACTGTCAAAACGGCAGCAGCAAATTTTAGAGTTTATTAAGCACGAAGTGAAAACGAAAGGCTACCCCCCATCCGTCCGGGAGATTGGGGAAGCGGTCGGTCTGGCGTCGAGCTCCACTGTTCACGGCCACCTTGCGCGCCTGGAGAGCAAAGGATACATTCGCCGCGACCCAACCAAGCCGCGCGCCATTGAAATTTTGGACAGCGATGCGGAAACAGCGGGGAAAAAAGAGGAGATCATTTCCGTGCCGATCATCGGCAAAGTGACAGCCGGCCAGCCGATCACCGCGGTCGAAAACATCGAGGATTATTTTCCGCTGCCGAAGCGGCTCGCCGCTGGCGAGGAGCAGCTGTTTATGCTTGAAGTGATGGGCGACAGCATGATCGAAGCCGGCATTCTCGACGGCGACTACGTCATCGTCCGCCAACAGTCATCGGCCAACAACGGCGACATCGTCGTCGCCATGACGGAAGACAACGAGGCGACGGTGAAGCGGTTTTTCAAAGAAAAGGACCATATCCGCCTGCAGCCGGAAAACGCCCACCTTGAGCCGATCATCGTTCGCGACTGCACCATTCTTGGCAAAGTGATCGGCGTGTATCGCCTGATTGACTGACCGGCAGAAGGGGCTGCGCTGTCGCTCTCACGCTGCAGCCCAGCCGGCCATCATAACGACAAAAAAAGCTGTCCCCACTCGGACAGCTTTTTTCATGTTTAATACAGTTCCATATATTGATCCAATTCCCATTGATGAACCGTCGTCCGGTACATATCCCACTCGATTTCTTTCGCCTCGACGAAGTGCTCAAACAAATGTTTGCCGAGCGCTTGAACGATCACCTCGTCCGATTTTAAATTGTCGAGCGCTTCGATGAGCGTGGCCGGCAAATCGACAATGCCTTCTTCGAGCCGTTCTTCTTTCGTCATGACGTAAATGTTTCGATCCACTGGCGCCGGAGGAGTGAGCTTGTTGCGAATGCCGTCAAGCCCAGCGGCTAAAAGCACCGCCATGGCCAAGTATGGGTTGGCCGACGGGTCGACGCTGCGCACCTCAATGCGCGTGCTCATGCCGCGCGAAGCTGGAATGCGGATGAGCGGGCTGCGGTTGCGCGCCGACCAAGCGACGTAGCACGGCGCTTCATAGCCTGGAACAAGCCGCTTGTACGAGTTGACGGTCGGGTTCGTCACCGCCGTAAAGTTCGGCGCATGCTTCAGCACACCGGCGATAAACTGCCGCGCCGTATCGCTCAACTGCAAGTCACCGTTCGGATCGAAAAAGGCGTTTTCACCGTTGCGGAACAGCGACAGGTTGCAATGCATTCCTGAACCGTTAATCCCAAAAATCGGCTTCGGCATAAAGGTCGCATGCAATCCGTGTTTGCGGGCGATCGTTTTGACGACGAGCTTAAACGTTTGAATGTCGTCGCACGCTTTTACGGCATCAGCGTATTTAAAATCGATCTCATGCTGGCCCGGGGCGACTTCATGATGGGACGCTTCGATTTCAAACCCCATTTCCTCAAGCTCGAGCACAATGTCGCGCCGGCAGTTTTCCCCAAGATCGGTCGGCGCCAAATCGAAATAGCCGCCGCGATCGTTCAGCTCCATCGTCGGGTGTCCTTTTTCGTCCAGCTTGAAAAGGAAGAATTCCGGCTCAGCTCCTAAGTTAAAGGCGTTGAAGCCAAGCGCCTCCATCTCTTTCAGCACCCGCTTCAAGTTATAGCGCGGACAGCCTTCAAACGGCGTGCCGTCCGGGTTGTAAATGTCGCAGATAAAGCGGGCGACTTTTCCTTTTTCTGAAGTCCACGGGAAAATGACGAACGTATCCAAGTCCGGATACAAATACATATCTGACTCTTCGATGCGGACAAATCCTTCGATCGACGACCCGTCAAACATAATTTTGTTGTTAAGCGCTTTCCCCAGCTGGCTGATCGGAATTTCGACGTTTTTGATCGTGCCCAAAATATCGGTGAATTGCAGGCGGATGTACTTGACATTTTCCTCTTTGACGATGTGTAGAATGTCGTCACGCGTATATTTTGCCATGATTGAAACTCCTCCCCGGCTCCGAAATTATTTCTCAATCCTTAGTGAAAGAAGCGAGCGAGATCTCCCTGACGAAGCGATGCACGCTGAAACCGACCGGCCTGCAGCAATTCATTCCGCAAAATTTCGCGCAGTTCTTCGTCCGACAGCTTCGGTTTTCCTACTTTTTCGACTTTCTCCGCCTGCTGGTGGCGTCCTTCCTCCCGCGCGGCAAAAAGTTGCTTAATGCCGGCCAAGTTGACGCCTTGGTCGATCAAATCTTTAATTTCCAGCAAGCGGTCAATGTCATTGAGCGAAAACAGCCGCCGGTTGCCTTCCGTGCGCGCCGGCGTGACAAGGCCATGCTCTTCGTAATAACGGATTTGGCGGGCGGATAAGTCAGTCAGCTGCATCACAATCCCAATCGGAAACAATGGCATGGAACGACGAATATGACTGCTCATGCCAATTCCTCCTCGCTTTTGATACCTTCATTTTACCATAATGTCAAGAAAACAGTCAATGATGCGTCATATTTTCTCACAAACAAATGAGCTGTTGCTCAAGCAGACGGTGGACGGCTGAACAAATGGCGATTTTGACGTGTGAATACGTCAGCCCGCCTTGCACGTAGGCGACATATGGTGGCCGCAGCGGCCCGTCTGCCGTCAGCTCGATGCTCGCGCCCTGCACGAACGTGCCGGCGGCCATGATCACTTTGTCTTCATAGCCGGGCATGTCGCTCGGATACGGAGTGAAATGAGCGTTGACCGGGGAGGAAGCCTGAATCGCTTGGCAAAACGCCACCATTTGTTCCGGATCGTCAAAACGGACGGACTGAACCAAATCCGTGCGCTTCGCCTTCCACGATGGCGAGGTTTTTAGTCCGATCCGCTCGAGCATCGCCGCCGTAAAAACCGCCCCCTTGAGCGCCTGACCCACGGTGTGCGGCGCAAGGAAAAAGCCTTGATACATATCCGGCAAGCTGTAAAGCGACGGACCGACTTCCGCTCCAATGCCCGGCGAGGTCATCCGATAGGCGCACGCCTCCACATATTCCCGCTTGCCGACAATGTAGCCGCCCGTTTTCGCCAAGCCCCCTCCCGGGTTTTTAATGAGCGAGCCGGCCATCAAATCGGCGCCGACATGGCATGGCTCTTTCTCCTCGACGAATTCTCCGTAGCAATTGTCGACAAACACGACGACATCCGGTTTGATCGACTTGACGAATGCAATCATGTCGCCGATCTCTTCGACAGTAAACGACGGCCGGTCCGCATAGCCGCGCGAACGTTGAATGCCGATCATTTTCGTCCGCTCATGGATCGCTTCGCGAACGGCCGGAAAATCGACCATCCCTTCCGCTGTGAGCGGCACACTGCGATAACGAATGCCAAACTCTTTCAGCGAGCCGACGCCGCGGCCGCGGACGCCGACGATTTCCTCAAGCGTATCGTACGGAGCGCCCGTGATGTAAAGCAATTCATCGCCCGGGCGCAACACGCCAAACAGCGCGATCGCAATCGCGTGCGTGCCGGAAATGATTTGCGGGCGCACAAGCCCCTCTTCCGCCCCGAATACGTCGGCGTAAATGCGGTCAAGCGTATCGCGGCCGATATCGTCATAGCCATACCCGGTTGACGGAATGAAGTGGGCGTCGCTCACTTGATGGCGACGGAAGCTCTCAAGCACGCGGTATTGGTTGACGTCGACCAGTTCATCGATGCGGCGGTGAATCGGCGCGATTTGTGCTTCGATTTCCTCGATGAGAAGAGCGATGGTTTCTCCGTGTCTCCATTGTGTCCAAAACATAGATGAACCCTTTCTACCGTTGGAATGATTGCAGCTCCCCATACAAGGGGTGCGCTGGCAGCACGTACCCTTGACAGTCGTACGTGCCCCCCTGTTCATTATAATGCCATTCGTGCAAAATGGTGTCCGATTTTAGCTGGGCGAGCAGTTTTCCTTCCCCGCTCGGGATCGATACGTCATAATGAACCATCTGCTGTTTCACCGCTTCTTCAAGAAAATAACGAAGCCGGTCAATGTCAGCCGCGGAAAGCGCGCTGATCATGATGGAAGCAGTCGTTGTCGGAATGAATTCCGACGCTTTTTGATCGCTTTTATTGTACACCGTGGCCATCGGAATGGAAGAAGCCCCTAATTCAGTGAGCAGCCGCAACACCGTTCGCTCGTGCGCAACGTAATCCGGATGAGACGAATCGACGACGTGAAGCAACAAATCGGCTTCCGTCACTTCCTCGAGCGTCGAGCGGAATGCGGCGATAAGCGTCGTCGGCAAGTCTTGAATGAACCCGACCGTATCGGTGACAAGCACCGTATAGCCGCATGGCAAGACGCATTTGCGCGTCAGCGGATCAAGCGTGGCAAACAGCAAGTTTTCCTCGAACGAATCGGCGGCGGTCAGCCGGTTGAAAATCGTCGACTTGCCGGCGTTCGTATAGCCGACGAGCGCCACTTGAAAGGCTCGGTTTTTTTGCCGGCGCTCGCGGTACCGCCCGCGGTGCTCGGCGACGCGCCGCAGTTCCGCTTTAATGTCGTCAATGCGGCGGCGAATATGGCGGCGGTCGGTCTCAAGCTTCGTCTCCCCCGGCCCGCGCGTGCCGATGCCGCCGCCCAAGCGAGACAGCGCCTCCCCTTGGCCGCTAAGGCGCGGCAGCATATATTCGAGCTGGGCGAGCTCGACTTGCAGCTTTCCTTCTTTTGAGCGGGCGCGCTGGGCAAAAATGTCTAAAATGAGCTGCGTCCGGTCAAGGACTTTCACCTCGCCAAGCAGGTTTGTCAAATTGCGCGCCTGGCTTGGGGAAAGCTCGCTGTTGAAAACGACAAGATCCGGTTCGAGCTCCTTGACAAGGGCCGCGAGCTCTTCCGTTTTTCCTTTGCCGATATACGTCGCCGGATGCGGCGCTTCGCGTTTTTGCGCCAGTTCGGCAACCACTTCGCCGTTTGCCGTCGCCACGAGCGACGCGAGCTCTTCCATCGAATAGCGGAACCGTCCGTCGTCTACACCAGCCAGCTGACAGCCGACGATAATGGCTTGTTCACGGGTCATGGCATCCCCCTTCCTTTCCTCGCGGCGAACATGTTCTCTACGTTCATGATACCAAATCCCATCATCGGTCTGCTAGTTCGTTCCAAAAAAATGATTGATTTTCCGCCGCTTTTGCCTCTACAATGATACAAGAACAACGCACGGAAAGGAACAGCAAGAATGACGTGGGAAGTATTGAGCATCATCGGCACGATCGCCTTTGCCATTAGCGGGGCGATCGTCGCGATGGAAGAGAAGTACGATTTGCTTGGGGTGTACATTTTGGGAATCGTCACCGCCTTTGGCGGCGGGGCGGTGCGCAATTTGCTGATCGGGGTTCCCGTGTCGGCGTTATGGGAACAAGAGCCGCTCTTTCTTGTCGCTTTGGCGGCCATGACAGTTGTGTATTTGTTCCCAAAGCAAATGCTTCCGCCGTGGAAGCGGTGGGGCAACTTTTTTGACGCCCTCGGGCTGTCGGCGTTCGCCATTCAAGGAGCGCTGTATGCGGCGAAAATGGGGCATCCGTTAAGTGCGGTCATCGTCGCCGCGGTGTTGACCGGCAGCGGCGGCGGCATCATCCGCGATGTGCTCGCCGGACGGAAGCCGCTCGTGCTGCATGCGGAGATTTACGCCGCCTGGGCGATTTTGGCCGGCCTTACCGTCGGGTTGAAATGGACGGATTCGCCCGTAGAGCTGTATATGCTGTTTATCGCCGTCGCCGCTTTGCGCATTTTGTCCTACACATACGGTTGGAAGCTGCCGCGCCGGGCGGTTGGGGAAACAGCGGGCGAGCCATGATAAAACGGCAAAATTGATTCGTACGAAAAGAGAGACGGCTCCTCGCTTTGATAATAGATGCAATTCAAAGCTTTACCATTTTTCTTTTTTACCGGTCATTTCATTTGCCGCTGCATTCCTTACGCACTTTGCCCGCTTCGCACCGCCACTGCCACTCCGGCAACAATGAGCGCCCCGCCGAGCCAAAACGAGACATCAAGTTGCTCTTGTAAAAACAGCCAGCCAAAGAGCGAGCCGACGAGCGGCTGGAAAAAGAAAAAGAGCGAGCCGACGCCGGTGTCAATCATTTCCATCCCTTTGTTCCAAAGAAAAAATGCCCCCGCTGTCGATACAACGCCAAGATACAACACCCCAAGGGCGACGGGAACGCTCCAATGGCTTGCAGCAAGCCCCGGCCCTTCGGCAAGCATCATCGGGGTCATGCCAATGAATGCCACAAAAATGGCATACGTAGTGACCGAAAACACGGACAGGCGAGCCGCCGTCATTTTCACCAGCACCGACAACAGCGCCCATGTCACTGCCGCGCCGACTAACGCTATATTTCCGGCGAACGTCGACTCCTCGCTGCCCCCGAGGCCGACGATGACGATGACACCCGCTGTCGCCAGTAGCAGCGCAGCCATTTTCCGCCATGTGAGCGTCTCGCCAAGCAGCCAGCGGGCAAACAAAACGACAAACGCCGGGGTCGAGGCGGTGATGAGGGAAGCGGTATGAGCGTTCGACCATTTTGTGCCGACAAACTGCAACGAAATGGAAACGACATAGCCGATGATTCCGATTGCGATGACCATCCCCCAGTCGCGCCCACTCTTTGGCGGGCGCTCCCGTTTCGCCGCGGCGATGGCACCAAGCACAATCAAGGCGACGGCGTAGCGCAGCCAGACAAGCGTAAACGGCGGAATGTAGTCCAACACGTATTTGCTCACGACGTACATCCCGCCCCAAATGCTGGCAGCAAGCGATAAATACAAGGAAGCAAGAACAGGTTGTTTCATGGCATCGATCCCCTTTGCGTTCTTCTTTCTGCTGCTGACTCCAAAAGCAAAGCCGTTATTTTCAGAGCTAACAGCCAAACAAGACGGTGCTCGATCAGCTAGACGTCGCTTTCTTCCGGAGGAAACACAGGGGCGAGTGGAACCGTCAAATCCGGTTGCCAAAACGAAACCAGCTCATCGCTTGGCCCGAAAACCGCTCGCTGCTCGAATCGTCCATCTTGCCAGCTGAGCACTTCGATCGTTCGATTGCTGGGGTCTACCATCCAATATTCATGCACCCCATATTTTTCGTATAAATAGTATTTCTGGTTTCGATCGCGCAGGGCGGTGCTTGGCGACAGCACTTCCACAACGAGATCGGGAGCCCCTTTCATTCGCCGATTCCCGATTTGCTCAACCCGACAAACGACTGATAAATCCGGCTGAACAACCGTTTTCGCCATCCGTTCCGGCTCTTCAGGATCAAGCTGAACATTAAACGGGGCAAGAATAACATGACAGCCGCGCGCCTGAAAATACGAAGCCAATGCAAGGTGCAGTTGTCCGACCACATACTGGTGCTCAAACGACGGAGACGCCAATAAATAGGGAACGCCATCGATCAGTTCCCAATTTCCTTCCCAATGTTCAATGTCGCGATACGTGTAAAACGGCTTCTCCTTCTGCACTGCGCTTCCCCTTTCGCTTTCTTTTCTTTCATCTTATCACACGGCACTGGCTCCGTCCCATACTTTTATGTTCCCGTCACGAAAGAAAAAACAGCGGGCGCCCCCGCTGTCGAGCGTGTGTCAAACAAATGTTTTTCCGCACGTTGCCCTTACTCCCGCTCAATGATCGTCGCCGTCGCCATTCCGTGGCCGATGCAAATCGTCAATAGCCCATAGCGGCCGCCGCGCCGTTCCAGTTCATGAACGAGCGATGTCATGAGCTTCGCACCAGTGGCGCCGAGCGGATGGCCAAGCGCAATGGCGCCGCCGTTGACATTCACCTTCTCAAGCGGAGCGCCGATTTCCTTTTGCCAAGCGAGCACGACCGGGGCGAACGCTTCATTGATTTCAATAAGGTCGATGTCGTCGATCGTGAGGCCGGCTTTTTTCAATACTTGCCTCGTCGCCGGGATGACGCCATCGAGCATATACGTCGGGTCGGAGCCGACGACCGTCTGCGCGACGATGCGCGCTTTCGGCGTGAGCCCAAGCCGCCTCGCCGCCTCCCGCTCCATCAGCAAAACAGCGGCCGCCCCGTCGCTCATTTGGCTCGCATTGCCGGCAGTGATGACGCCGTCTTCTTGAAACACCGGCTTGAGCGCGGCGAGCGCTTCCGGCGACGTATCGGCCCGCGGCCCTTCGTCATCGGCGACGAGAATCTCGCGGCCGTCGCGGTCCAGCCCTTTCACCGGGACGATTTCGGCGCGAAACTTCCCTTCGCGCAACGCCGCCAAGGCACGCTGATGGCTTTCGTACGCGTAGGCGTCGAGTTCCGCGCGCGTCAGGCCGTATTTTTTGGCGATCCGCTCAGCCGAGACGCCTTGGTGGATGAATTCGTATTTTTCATGCAGCGACGGCGGAATCGTCCGTTCGTTGCCATCGCTTAAAATCGGCACTTTCGTCATGCTCTCGACTCCGGCGGCGATCGTAACATCCATATCGCCGGAGCGGATTTCCTGGGCGGCGAAATGAATCGCCTGCTGCCCCGAGCCGCACATCCGGTTGATTTGCACGGCCGGCACTTCGACCGGAAAGCCGGCTTCGAGCGCCGCGAGCCGGCCGATGTTGTATCCTTGTTCGGCGATCGGCGTCACGCAGCCCATGACGATGTCTTCAACCATCCGCTTTTCAATGCCCGCCCGGCGCACGACTTCATCGAGCACGGCCGCAGCGAGATGCACCGGATGAACATCGCGGAAAACGCCGTTGCGCTTGCCGACCGGCGTCCTGACCGCTTCGACAATGACTGCTTCACGCACCATTTTCTCCCCCTTGTTGTTTTTCCCGCCATCGCCGCCGTTTGCGCGATGCCGCTTCCCATCACCCCGGCGCCGATGACCGCAATGGTGTCTGCCACGGTGTCCGCCTCCTTTACTCCGTTGCCGCGTCGGCATAGCGCGCCGCCATCTCATCGCGCAGCTTCCGCTTTAAAAACTTGCCGACGCTCGTTTTCGGAATTTCATCGAGAAACACAATGTCATCCGGCAGCCACCATTTTGTAAATTGCGGGCGCAAAAAGTCGTACAGCTCTTCTTTCGTGACGCGTTTTCCTTCTTTCAGCACGACGCAGGCAATCGGGCGCTCTTGCCATTTCGGATGCGGCACAGCGACGACCGCCGCTTCGAACACCGCCTCATGGGCCATGAGCGCATTCTCCAAATCGACCGATGAAATCCATTCGCCGCCGCTTTTAATGACATCCTTCGTCCGGTCGACAATTTTCACAAATCCTTCTTCGTCGACGGTGACGACATCGCCGGTATGGAGCCAGCCGTCGCGGAACGAGTCTTTCGTGCGCTCATCGTTGTAATATTCGGCGGCGATCCACGGCCCGCGCAGGCAAAGCTCGCCCATTTCCTGGCCGTCCCAGCGAACCGGGCCGTTTTGGCCGATCACTTTCATCTCAAGCCCTGGAGCAAGCAACCCTTGTTTGGCGCGAATGTCTAGTTTCTCCTCGTACGACAGCCCGTCTTGATAGCTTTTCGGGCGCGAGACGAGCACGAGCGGACTCGTTTCCGTCATGCCGTACGCGTGAATGAACGGAATGCCGTATTTTTCTTCAAACGCGCGGATGATCCCTTTCGGCGCGGCTGAACCGCCGCAAATGACACGCGTCAGGCTGCTGACGTCATAGTTTCCTTTCTCCAACTCTTGCAACAGCCCGAGCCAAATCGTCGGCACGCCGGCGGTGATCGTCACCCGTTCGGCGTCAATCAGCTCGGCAAGCACTTTCGGCGTAAACGCCGGTCCCGGCATGACGATCGTCGAACCGAACCAAGTGGCGGCAAACGGCAGCCCCCACGCGTTGACATGGAACATCGGTACGACCGGCATGACGACATCGCGCTCGCACAGCCCTTGCGTATCAGCCAGCCCTAACACCATCGCGTGCAAGACGGTGCTGCGGTGGGTATACACAACTCCTTTTGGATTTCCCGTTGTCGCCGACGTATAACACATACCAGCCGGTTGGTATTCATCGAGATCTTTTAAAAACGGGAATGTTGGATCGCCGTCCGCGAGCAGCTTCTCGTAATGGTACACCGGCGACAGCGTCGTGTCCGGCAGCTCATCCTTATCAGTCATGATAATGAAAGCGCGCACGTTCGGGATCTCGTCTTTCACCGCTTCAATCGCCGGCAGCAAATCGTCATCAATCAGCAGGACGCGGTCATCGGCATGATTGATGATGTACGCGATATGCTGCGCGGAGAGGCGGATGTTGATCGTATGGAGCACCGCTCCAATGCCGGGAATGGCAAAATACGCTTCCAAATGGCGGTGATGGTTCCAAGCGAACGTGCCAACGCGGTCGCCGACTTCCACCCCGAGCCGCTTCAACACGCTTGACAGCCTGCGCGTCCGCTCGCCGATCTCCTTATATGTATGGCGGACGACGCCTCCTTTCATGCGCGAAACGACTTGCTTTTTTGGGAAAAACAACTCCGCCCGCTCAAGCATCATGGAAATGTTTAACGGTGTTTTCATCATCGGTCATTCCTCCCCCTTTACCAAATGCGCATGTTCATTGACTTTAGGCGGCTCCCCGCCGCCCCATTGGCCGTCCGGCCCATGTGCGGCCGTCCACGCACCATCCGGCCGCAGCCGGACGAGATGGCGGAGCCGGCCGTCAGCAAACAGCGCCTTCGCCTCACCCGTCTCCAGCACCGGGGCAAGGCAGGCGTCGACCGTCTCGGCAAACGCGATCCACTCATCCAATGTCTTTTCACGGAACAAGGCGACAAGCCCATCATATACCGCTTCTCCCGGCCGCGCCGGCGCCCATTGCGCCGCAATCCATTCCAGATGGCCGACCGCCTCGCAAAACCGCTGCCAAAAGTGCGGCTCGAGCGCCGCCAAACTCATGTAGCGGCCGTCTTTTGTCTCATACAGCTGGTAGCACACCACCTCCCCAGACAACTCGGAAAGACCGTTCTTCGGTCCGCCGCCGTGTTCAATGGCAAAGTGGCCGGCCATCATCGACGCCAAACCATCGACAAGCGAGACGTCCAAATGCGCGCCGGCCCCTGTTTTCTCACGGGCAAACAGCGCTGCCAAAATGCGTTCGGCCGCCGCCATGCCGCCGATAAAATCGGCCAGCGTCACTTTCGGGTGAACCGGGCGGCCGCGTTCATCGGCGAGCTGCGCCAACAAGCCGGAGAGCGCCATGTAGTTTAAATCATGGCTTCCGAGCAGCGAGCGCCCGCTCTGTTGGCCAAAGCCGCTGATCGAGCAGTAAATGATCCGTTCGTTGTCGCGGCGCACGTCGTCGTAGCCGAGCCCAAGCCGCGCCATCACCCCGGGCCGGAAGCTTTCGATCAACACGTCGGCGCGGGCGGCGAGCCGCCGGGCTTGGTCTCGTCCTTCTTCCGTCTTTAAATTTAACGCAACGCTTTTTTTGCCGGCGTTGTAGGCGGCAAACAGCCGGCCCCCGGCGAACGGGCGCAGCCGGTCGCCGGACGGCGGCTCGATTTTGATAACGTCCGCCCCGAGCTGCGCAAGGCGCCAGCTCGCAAACGGACCGGGCAAGTAATGGGAAAAATCAAGTACAACAATGCCGTCCAGCACCGCGACCCCCTCTTTCTACAAGTCTAATTGCCGGGCGATGATCGTTTTCATCATCTCGTTCGTCCCGGCGTAGATGGCGCTGACCGGAATATCGCGATAGCGCCGGGCGATCTCGTACTCCTCCATATAGCCGTAGCCGCCGTGCAGCTGCATCGCCTCGGCGGCGACGCGTTTCGCCATCTCGGTGATCCACCATTTCGCCATCGACACTTCCGTGACGATCTGTTTTCCCGCTATATGCTCCTCGATGACACGGTCGACAAACGTGCGCCCGAGGGCGATTTCGGTCGCCATTTCGGCAAGGTGGAACTGAACGGTTTGAAACTCGCTCACCCGCCTGCCGAATGCGGACCGCTGTTTCACGTATTGTTTGGTCAAGGAGAACATCACTTCCGCTGCCGTTTGGGCGGCGATGGCGACGACCAACCGCTCTTGCTGGAGCTTTTCCATCAAGTAGTAAAATCCTTTTCCTTCCTCGCCAAGCAAGTTATGTGCCGGCACTTTCGCATCCTGGAAAAACAGCTCGGCGGTATCTTGAGCGTGCAGCCCGACTTTTTCAAGTTTCCGGCCGCGCGTAAACCCCGGTGTGTCGCGCTCGACGACAAGTAAGCTGATGCCGCGGTGCGGCGGTTTCGTGTGCGGGTCGGTTTTGCAGGCGACAACGATCAAGTCGGCATGAATGCCGTTCGTGATAAACGTTTTTTGCCCGTTGACGATGTAATAATCGCCGTCTTTGATGGCCGTCGTTGAAATGTTCGCCAAATCCGAACCGGCGCCCGGCTCAGTCATGGCGATCGCCGTGATGAGCTCGCCGGTGACGCATTTTGGCAGCCATTTTTGTTTTTGCTCCTCGGTTCCGTACGATGCGATATACGGCGTGACAATGTCGTTGTGCAAGCCGATGCCGACGAGGCTCGATCCCACTTTTTCCAGTTCTTCATTGATGACAACCGAATAGGCAAAATCGGCGTTTAGCCCCCCATACGCTTCATCGACCCATGGGCAAAGAAAGCCGTTCTCGCCCATCTTTGCCCAAAACGACCGCGGAATGATGCCGCGCCGCTCCCATTCGTCATAGTACGGATACGCTTCTTTCTCCAAAAACTTGCGGAATGCGTCGCGGAATATATGGTGCTCCTCGCGCAAATAGCGGGCTGCCACCGTTCATCCCTCTTTTCTGTTCGATCATGGTTTCTCCGTTCCGCCTGCCGCTCGTTTTTTCAGCTGTTCGCGCAGCAAAAACTTTTGAATTTTGCCGCTCGCGTTGCGCGGCAAGGCGTCAACGAAATAGTAGGCGCGCGGCCGCTTATAGGGAGCGAGGCGGTCGCTCGTCTTGCAAAACTGCTCGAGCTCATCGGCGGTGAGGCTGATGTCCTTTTTGACGACAAACGCAACGACCTTTTCGCCCCACAGCTCGTCCGGCTCGCCGAGCACGGCGGCATCAAGCACTTTCGGATGTTCGTACAACACGTCCTCGACTTCGCGCGGATAGACGTTTTCCCCGCCGCTGATCACCATGTCATCGACACGGTCGGCGACATACAAGTAGCCGTCTTCATCAAGGTAGCCGAGATCACCCGAATGATACCAGCCTTTGTACAGCGCTTTTTCCGTCGCTTCCTCGCGCTTGTAGTAGCCGGCCATCATGCACGGCCCGCGCATCACAATTTCGCCGACTTCATATGGCGGCAGCACCTCGTCCGGGTCGGACGGCCCGTCCTCACGCGCACGGACGACGCGGATTTCATGGTTCAGGCAGGCGCGCCCAGCGGAACCCGGTTTCTTGAGCTGCTCATCTTCAAGCAAAAACGTCACCGCCGGTCCCATTTCCGTCATGCCGTACGCTTGCACGAGCCCGATGCCAAGCCGCTCTTGGCATTGTCTGACAAGCGCCGGGGCCATCGGAGCGGCGCCGTACAAGCCAAGACGGAGCGACGACAAGTCGTAATCGCTTACATTTTCCTGAAGGATCATGTTCCACATCGTCGGGGCGCCGAATAAAACCGTAATCCGCTCCCGCTCAATCGTTTCGAGCACGAGCCTGGCGTCAAAATGGTGCAAAATGACGCTCGCCGCTCCGGCGTGCACGCGCGGCAGCAAGCAGCAATGCAGCTCGGCGCAATGGAACAGAGGCGCTGCCGCCAGTCCGCGGTCCGTCTCGCGGATGCGCATCACCCCATGGCAAAGGACGCTTTGCTCGATCATGTCGCGGTGACGGTGCATCACTCCTTTCGGACGTCCCGTTGTGCCGCTTGTATACATAATGGCGTACAAATCACCCTCTTCCACCCGAACGGACGGCGCTTCCTCCCGGGCCCGCTCCGCCTGTTCATGGGCGCTTTTGGCAAACGGCGGCGGATCGCGATCGATCGACCAAAAGGCGATGTGCGGAAAACGATCATGAATCGCGGCCAGCTCCCGCTCAACCGCCCGTTCAAACAGGACGATTTTCGGCTCGGCGTCCGTCAAAATATAGGCGATTTCTTCCGCTTTCAACCGGAAGTTGATCGGATTGAACACCGCGCCGATTTTGGCGCAGGCAAACAGCGCGGTGGCCAATTCAAGCGTGTTGTACAAAACGGTGGAGACGCGGTCGCCTTTGCGCACGCCGGCTTCCTGAAACGCATTCGCCCACCGGTTGACCTCCCGCTCCCATTCGGCGTACGTATAGCGGCGCCCGGTCGCCACTTCGACAACCGCTTCCCGGTCCGGAAACTTTCGCACTGTTTGGGAAAACATCTCTCCAATCGTCACGTACAAACGCCTTCTCCCCCTTTTTCGTGTCTCGACAGAGGGCGGGCGGATCAAATAGACAGACAATTCAAATAATTTAGTGCATATGCCCCCGTTGTTTATGTATTCGCTCTTTTGGCCGGCATTCCTCTTTTTACGGCACAAAAAAAACGAAAAGGAGACCCCTTTCGTTTTACGCATGGAAGACGAAATCGCGGTCGCGGATCGTCATCAGCTCTTTTTTGTCATAGCGCCCTTCGTGCAGAAGACGGACCGCCTGCTTGCGGATCGCTTTTTCGATCAAATTGCGCACATAGCGGCCGTTGCTGAATTTGAGGCGTCCGGCGGTCTCAAGCGTCCCCTCGAGATGGACGTACAGTTTCCGCTCGGCTTCCGGCGTCATGTCGTATTCGCGCTCACGCAGCATTTGTTTGGCGATTTGCACGAGCTCTTCGACGGTATAGTCCGGAAACTCGATCGTCAGCGGAAAGCGCGACGGCAACCCTGGGTTCAACGATAAAAAATAGTCCATTTCTTTCGGATAGCCGGCTAAAATGACGACCAAATCGTCGCAATAGTCTTCCATTCCTTTCACAAGCGTATCGATCGCTTCCTTGCCAAAGTCTTTTTCCCCGCCGCGGGCGAGCGAATACGCCTCATCGATAAACAAAATGCCGCCGCGCGCTTTTTTGATCAAATCGCGCGTTTTGCTCGCCGTATGCCCGATATATTCCCCCACCAAATCGGCCCGCTCAGCCTCAATAAAGTGTCCTTTCGACAGGACGTTCATCTCAAAAAACAGTTTGCCGAGCAGGCGCGCCACCGTCGTTTTTCCCGTGCCGGGATTGCCTTTAAAAATCATATGGAGCGCCTGGCGGTTCGCTTTTAAGCCGTTTTCTTTGCGCATCCGGTTAATGTACAGCCAGGCGTAAATTTCCTTGACAATTTTTTTGACATGATCGAGCCCGATCAATTGGTCAAGTTCTTTCTGGATGTTGCGAAGCGCCTGATGCTCTTCGCCGTCGAGCCAATCGTTCCGCTCGTCTTTTACTAAATGGTTGACCGTTTTCGAATTGAGCACAATATTAATTTGCCCTTTCGCCTTGTTCATCGTCAATTCCGACAAAGGGCGTCACCTCGCTTCCCGTTTTCTGCCATCCGCACACGTTCCGCATTCGCTGCCGGCGCCTCGCGCTTTTGCTATTAGTATACGTACGCCGCCGCCGATCCGTGACAATCGCCCAAGCGAACAACCGGCCGGTCGCAGCGGGAAAAGTTTGTATATTTTTATTCAAAAAAACAGCCGTTTACGCATTCAAATTGAAAAAGCCGCTCAGATCAACGGAACAGCGGAACGGGAACAAGGTGCAGACCGACGGGCATCGAAAAAGACGCCCCCCATTAGGAAAGGCGTCTTCTCTCGGCGGCGTATATACCGTCGGCATTACTGGTGCTCGGTTTCAAACTGGATGTTCCGCTCCGGCGCAAACGTTGAAATGGCGTGTTTGTAGATGAGCTGTTGTTTTCCTTGCACTTCCAAAAGCACGGTAAAATTGTCAAATCCTTTAATATACCCGCGCAGCTGGAAGCCGTTCAATAAGAAAACCGTCACTTGGATGCTTTCTTTGCGCAGCTGGTTTAAAAACTGGTCTTGAATGTTGATCGTCGTTTTCATGGAACGTCCTCCTCTTTTCTCTCTAAAGATATGGTTATATATTCGCTTCGAGTCGAAGCTTTCCTGCTATGTAGCGAAAAATTTCCTCCACTCTAGCGGCGAACATCTTGGCGTCCGTCATGTCAAACCATTCGACCGGCATTTGGTTGCGAAACCATGTCAGCTGTCGCTTCGCATAACGGCGTGAATTTTGCTTCAGCTGCTCGATCGCTTCCTCCAGGGAGACGCGGCCGTCAAAATAATCGTACAGCTCTTTGTAGCCAATCGCCTGCACCGCCTGGCAATCGCGAAAGCCGCGGTCGTAAAGCGCTCTCGCCTCGTCCACCAACCCTTCGGCAATCATTTGATCGACCCGCTCGTTGATCCGCCGGTAAAGCACGCTCCGCTCCGCCGTCAGCCCAATGATGGCCGCTTCATACAACAGCTGTTTTTGTTGGCCTCGCTGCCATTCGCTGAACGGTTTTCCGGTCGAGTGATACACCTCCAAGGCGCGGATGACGCGGCGGACGTTACGCGGGTGAATGCGCGCCGCACTTTCCGGATCAACCGCCTCAAGCTGCCGATGGAGCGCTTCGACCCCTTGTTCAGCCGCCAGCTGCCGAAGAGCCCGCCGGTACGCTTCGTCGGAAGGAGCGTCGGAAAACTGGTAGTCGTAAATGGCCGCCTGAATGTACAGCCCGGTGCCGCCGACGATGATCGGCAGCCGGCCGCGCGCGGAAATGTCGGCGATGAGGGCGCGGCAAAGCCGCTGAAATTCAACGACGGAAAACGGTTCACACGGCTCTTTAATGTCAAGCAAATGGTGCGGAATCCCGTCCATTTCATCCGGCTTTACTTTCGCGGTGCCGATGTCCATTCCTTTGTAAATTTGCATCGAATCGCCGCTGATGATCTCCCCGCCCAGCTTTTTCGCCAAGGCGATGCCGAGCCTCGTTTTGCCGACCGCCGTCGGCCCGACAATGACAACGACTTTTTCTGCCATGGTGCGCCACTGCTTTCTATTGCTGAACTCATATCAACCACCATTATACATAAAAACGGCAACGCATGAAACAATTTCTTTCCTACGTTTTCGCCATCTGTCTGCCGTTTTATACATCACAGCACGAAAAATTGCCGTTCTTTCCGTTGCCGCGCCGAACGCCAAAAAAGTGAACGCCGCAAAAGGCTTTCACCGTCCGCTAGGCCTCTTTTGCTTTTCCGCCCTTTTTCTTGGCGCTGACTCTTTTAACGTGTCGTTTATTCCGCACAAATGAGACCGCGCATAAACAATACCGAGGGCTGTTAAGGCTGGGATGGTGATGATCGTGTTATATCAGCGCCTTTTCCGCCACAAAACGGGCCGGCTGCCGCAGCAGCCGTCTCCATGGCCATCACAACGAAAACTTGCTGACAATCGACTGCAAATCGTCTGCCATTTTCGACAACGACGCGGCCGAAGCCGAAATTTCCTCCATCGACGCCAACTGTTCTTCGGTCGCCGCCGACACTTCCTGGGCGCCGGCGGACGTCGATTCGGCCACATCAGCGACAAGCCGGACAGAGCGGGCGATTTGCTCGGAAGAAGCGGCCATCTCGCTGACCGCCGACGATACGTCGCGAATTTGCACAGCGACTTCATCGACGGCAGTGCGAATGCGGGCAAATGTTTCCCCGGAAGCGCGAATGACCCCCGTTCCGCTCACCACCTCATGGACGACCGACTCCATCGATTGGACGGCACGAGCCGTTTCGTCTTGAATAGCGGCGATCAGCTCGGCGATTTGCTGCGCCGATTCCGCCGACTGCTCGGCGAGTTTGCGCACCTCATCGGCGACGACGGCAAAGCCGCGCCCGTGCTCCCCGGCGCGCGCCGCCTCAATCGCGGCATTTAACGCAAGCAAATTCGTCTGCGCCGCAATATTGCGGATCGCTTCGATGATGGAGCCGATTTGCTCCGAGCGATGGCCGAGCCCTTTAATCACTTCGGCCAACCGTTCGACTGTGGCGTTCACTTTGTTCATTTGCGCGACGCTCGCTTCGATCGTTTTCCCGCCGTCCGCCGCCTGTTTCGATGTTTCGGCGGCGATGGCGGCCACGTTTTGCGCCCGTCCGGAAACGTGCCCGATTTGCTCAGACATCGAGCCGACGGCTGCTGACGTTTCCTCGACGCTTTGCATTTGCTTGTCCACACCGGAAGCAACGTCTTGAATCGTCCTCGCGATCTGCTCCGTCGCTTTGCTTGTCTGCTCGGCGCTCGCCGCCAGCTCTTCCGAGGAAGCGGCCACCTGTTCCGCATTTTGCGCCACTTCATGCAGCACGCCGCGCAAGTTTTTCGCCATTTGTTCAAACGAAGCGGCCAACTCGCCGATTTCATCGCGGTTGCGGACGCCGGTTTTCGTCTCGGTCAAATCGCCGGCGGCGATCCGCTTCGCCGCTTCTGACAGGGCGAGCAGCGGGCGGGAAAGCGAGCGGCTGATGAAATAGCTGACAGCCGCCCCGACCGCCACCGCCAACACACCGACGATGACGATCAGCCGGCGAACGGCAGCGGCTGATGCGCTCGCGTCATGGCTCGCTTGATCTACTTCCCGTTGCTGCAAAGCAACGAACTCGTTAATTTTTTGATCAAATTGGCTCGTTATGTCGCGCCCGGTTGTCATGACGAGCGCGGTATATTGCTCCGGTTTGCTTTGCGCCTTCAATTCAAACGTTTTTTGCCCAAGCTCGTAAAGCTGTTGCTCAAGCAAGTCCAATTCGGCCAGCAGCTGTTTCGTTTCCTCCCGCGTCAACGTCGCCATGAGCTGTTCACTCGTTTGCTTATACTGCCCATGTGCTTTCTCAAAATTTTCTTTCGACGTCTCATCTCCGGTCAGCAAGTAGCCGCGCATGCTGCCGACTTGGCGGCGGACGAGCACTTCGAGCTGTTTCGCGTTTGCGAGTTTGGGCATGCGGTTGTCGGTAACGTCCGCATATATACGGTCAAGCGTTGAAATCTCGTAATAAGCGAAACCGACCAGCAGCGCAATTAACACGTAGACGAGACCGAAGCCAGCGAGCAGCTTTTTGCGAACTGTCATCTTCATCGATGCATCCCCCGTTTTTGTAATGAAATCGGTCGTTCTACTTATATTATCGGATGATGTCCGCCGATGTTTAGCCATTTTTTGCCGGGCGTGCCGCGGCGGCAGCATTCCTCCTTTGACCGACTTTATGTCGTCCCCTCCGGCTGCCAAGAGTTTCGGCCGGCTTCCGCTTCATCGCGGATAAAAAAGGAGGTAATGAGCGCGATGATGCTGCCAATTAAACCAAATAAAAACAGGTGGCGAATGCCGGTCATAAATGTCGGCGCCTGCGCCAAAAACGCCCCCATCATCGTGACGCCGATCGCCGTGCCGATATTGCGGCAAAACATAAAAAAGGCAGTTGCAATCCCCTTTTCATGGGCATCAGCAAGCTGCTGCGAGCCGATAACGCCCACGGTTGACGTCAAGCCGAACGACAGCCCTTGCAAAAACATGATGAAAAAGACGTACCAAAACCCATGGCTTTCATTCAGCAAGGCGAGGAAAAGGCCGGAAGCGACAAGCAGCACGTTGCCGATGATCAGAAGCGGACGATAGCCATAGCGCAAAATCCACTTCCCCGCCGGCACGGCGGCGATCATCCAGCCGACCGAGGAGCCGAGCAAGGCGACGCCGCTGGCAAACACGGACAAGTGGGCGACATTTTGCAAAAAGAGCGGGATGTAGCTTGACGTCCCAAACAAGGCGACACAGCTGACAAAGCCATTAATGTTCATCCATTTGAGCGTCCGATGATGAACAAGCGACAGCGGCACAAGCGGAGATGGCTGCCGTTTTTCGAAATAATAAAAGACGACAAGCAACAACGCTCCGGCCGCACCGTACCACCATCGCCCCTGTTCAACGACCGTGACGAGCAAAAGCAAGCTGATCGCCGCCGCAAACAACAAAGCCCCCATATAATCAACCGCCGCCCGCTTCGGTTCATACACTTCTTTATACGGAAGCAGCGTCAAAAGCGAGAGCAAGCAAATCGGAATGTTGACATAAAAAACCCAGCGCCATGTCGCATACTCGACAAACAGCGAACCTAAAAGCGGCGCCAACACGGCAGAAAGTCCCCACATGGCCGTAAAAAACGCTTGGATTTTTCCGCGCTTTTCTACGGGGAACAAATCGCCGGCAATAATCGCCGGAAACGGCATCATAAATCCCGCCCCCACCCCTTGCAAGGCGCGGAACAAAACGAGCTGCACCATGTTTTGCGACAATCCGCAAAGAAGCGAACCGATTAAAAATAATAGAATGCCAAAGCTGAATACTTTTTTGCGGCCGAATAAGTCCGACAGACGACCGGCAATCGGCGACAGGACAGTCGTCGCAATCATGTACGATGCAAACGTCCACGCATACAGGGAAAATTCCCCAAGCTCTTCGGCGATGATCGGCATTGTCGTGTTCATGATGGTCGTATCCATGGACGCGACGAGCATCGCCAGCACGATGCTGACCATGACCGACAGGCGGCTGCTCATACCAATGACCTCCTTTTTTAAGTAAGCTACGAATATTTTATTTTACATGATAAAAAATGATGGCACCAAATGATATGCGTTGAACATCCGAATCATTTGTATTCGTTGTCGAATTTTGTTACCCTGTAAATGGAAATCCCCAAAACTGCTAACCTGACTCCCATCATATCATCGCACCAGTAAGGAGGAGAGAGATGAAAAAAACGACGATTGTCTTTTCGATTTCGATTGTGATTGCCATTGCGTTTATTATTTGGGGGATGATTCCGGAATCTTTATGGCCGCGCTACAATTTAAATGCGGTCAGCAGCGCGGTGCACACGTTTCTAATCGATAAATTCGGCTGGTTTTATTTGCTCAGCGCTTCGTTGTTTTTGGCGTTTTCTTTGTTTCTTATTTTTTCCCGTTACGGAAATATCCGTCTTGGCCGCGACGGAGAAAAACCGGAATACAGCTATATGACGTGGTTTGCCATGCTGTTTAGCGCCGGAATGGGAATCGGGTTAGTGTTTTGGGGAGTGGCCGAACCGGTGTCCCACTATTACACGCCGCCAACAGGAGAAGAGGCAACGGCGGAAGCGGCCCGTCTGGCCATGCGCTACTCGTTTTTCCATTGGGGGCTGCATCCATGGGCGATCTACGGTGTCCTTGCCTTGGCGCTCGCTTACTTCCAGTTTCGCAAACGGGAGGCCGGTGTTGTTAGCCGCACGCTGCGCCCGTTGCTAGGAGCGCGGACAGAAGGCGGTCTCGGTGTAGCCATTGATACGCTAGCCGTATACGCAACCATTTTTGGCGTCGCCACCTCGCTAGGGCTGGGAGCCATTCAAATTAGCGGGGGATTGCATCAGTTGTTCCCAAATATTTCAAACTCTATTTCAACACAACTGCTCATCATTGTGGTTGTCACGGCTCTGTTTATGCTCTCGGCGCAAACCGGCCTAAACAAAGGCATAAAATGGCTGAGCAACATCAATATTGCGCTCGCATTGTTGCTTATGTTGTTCATGCTGTTTGCCGGTCCAACGAATTTTATTATGGATGTGTTCACGTCGACGATCGGGACGTACTTACAAAATCTTCCCTCGATGAGTTTCCGGCTCAACCCGTTCGAGCAAAATGATTGGCCGAAAGTGTGGACCATTTTTTATTGGGCGTGGTGGATCGCATGGGCGCCGTTTGTGGGGACGTTTATTGCTCGCATTTCCCGTGGGCGCACGATCCGTGAATTTATGATCGGTGTCTTGGCGGTTCCAACGATTTTCAGCGCCCTTTGGTTTTCCGTGTTTGGCGGCTCAGCTCTTTATTTGGAGCAGTTCCAACATGCCGGCATTGGCGAGGTAATGAATGAAAAAGGTGTAGAAACAGCTCTGTTTTTTACATTCGAACATTTCCCATTCGCTCCATTGCTCTCGGGAATTGCCATTTTGCTCATTTGCACATTTTTCGTCACATCGGCAGACTCAGCAACGTTTGTGCTCGGCATGCAAACCACTAAGGGCAGTTTAAACCCGCCAAATTCGGTCAAGTTCGTCTGGGGCATCATTCAATCGGCAGCTGCGGCGATCTTGCTGTGGATTGGCGGTCTGCAAGCGTTGCAAACCGCTTCGATCATCGCCGCATTCCCGTTTGCGATCATCATGATTTTGATCGTTCTGTCCCTTATCCGTTCATTTCAGGAGGAAGTGACGCGAAAAGCGAAAAAACCCATCCAATAATGACCAAAGGTGTCCCTCAAGCAACGGGACACCTTTTCTTATTATAGGATGTACGAAATGATTGACAGGCCTTATGATTCCCTTGGTTGTGACGATCAGCAGCTGAAGCAACATCTTTGCACGGGATGCATAAAAAAAGGCTGCCCGCCAAAGCCACAAATGTGCTTTATGCGAGCAGCCTTCCGCCGCATTCGGTTATGTTTAAGCCGACGTCCATACGCATCCCGTTAGTTAAGCACCCGGACCGCTTTTACAAACCGCGTTTTCCAATATGAGGACGTGAGCGACGAATACGTGACACCGAGCGAAACGGTGGCGTTGATCATTTGCCCGTTGCCAGCATAAATGCCGACGTGGTTGATTGTGCCGTTCGAATCGGTATCAAAAAAGACGAGATCGCCTTTTTGCAACTGACCAAACGACACCGTTCTTCCCGCTTGCGCCTGAGCGATGGATGTGCGCGGCAGCGAAATGCCGGCTTCGCCAAAAACGCGCATCGTAAACGATGAGCAGTCAAACACATCGGTGCGCGACGGGCTTGCTCCATACAAATAGCGCGCCCCTAAATATTTTTCCGCAATATCGATGATTCGGTCGGCAAGCGATGCGGAGGACTCAGCGGCAGCCGAGTTGGCGGCCGACACCTGCTGCTTGGCCTCCCGGACATCAGCCGTTCCGCCCGCCACTTTAATGGCTTGGCCAATGCGAATAATGTTCGGGTTTGTAATTTGTGGATTCAGTGCCAATAGACGGTCGACCGTCGTTTGAAACTTGTTCGCAATCCCAAGCAGCGTATCCCCCGCCTGCACGATATACCGGCCGCTTGTCGGCACGGCTGCCGGCTGCACATTGTATGTATTGGAACGTTCCTGTCCCCCTGCTACTTGCAACTTCTGCCCGGCGCGAATGAAGTCTGGGTTCGTAATGCTTGGATTAAGCTTGAGCAACGCATCCACAGTCGTGCTAAACTTGCGGGCGATTCCGCTTAGCGTATCACCAGGCTCGACCATATATGTATTCGAAGAAGTTTCGTTCGATTTATTTGGTTCATTGACGCGCAATACTTGTCCGGGAAAAATCAAATCCGAAGACAAACCGTTTTCTTGCTTTAACGCTGCGACCGTCGTGCCGGATTGCCGGGCAATCTTCCAAAGCGTATCGCCTTTTTGCACCGTATAGCTCGCCGCCGATGCCGCGTGGCCGGCCAACAGCGAGCCGATCAACGTGCTTGTCAATACAACCGTCTTTTTCATGCTGCATCCCCCTATGACGTCAATTTGACATTTTTCTATTTGTTTGGGTAAATTTCGCTATTGTTCTACAAAATTCACCATGTATTCCTGTACATGAGCCATTATAGTAAAATACAAACAAGTCGTCTGTAACAAAAAGAATAAAAGTACATTACAAAACGATTACAAAAAAGCTCCCTTTGTTACACAAAGGGAGCGCTGTCTACATCACCCGTTTAAATAGTTTTTCAATCTCATATGTCGAAAAATGAACGATGATCGGCCGACCGTGCGGGCATGTAAACGGATCGGCCGTTTTCCGCAGCGTTTCCAGCAAGGCAAAGAGTTCGTCGGTGCGCAAATGCTGATTGGCTTTAACGGCGCGTTTGCAGCTCATTAAAATGGCCGCCTTTTCTCGAAGCTGCTTTATATCGACTTGTTTCATTGCCAGCACTTGTTCGATCATTTCCTCAATGATCGCCTTTTCTTCGCCTTTCGGAAACCATGTCGGGTGAGAGCGGACGAGAAACGCCCGCGGGCCGAACGGCTCAAGAAACACGCCGCAGCGGGCGAGCTCGTCGCGGCAGGCGGCGATTCGCTCATATTCATCGGCCGGGTATTCGAACGTCAGCGGAACAAGCAATTCTTGAACTTCGTTCGTCACGTTCCCGAGTTTTTCCCGGAAATATTCATAATTGATCCGCTCTTGCGCCGCATGCTGATCGATCATGTACAGCCCATGTTCATTCTCAGCCAAAATATAAGTGCCATGGAGCTGGCCGATCGGATAAAGCGGCGGAAGGCGGTCAACCGCCTGTTTTTTCTCGGCTCGCCCAGCATCCGGCAGGCGCGTCATCGCTCGTTTTTCCTCATCCTCATCAGCCAGCTTCGGCTCCGCAGCAGGAGCATCGTTGGCAGCGGCCGATTTTTTGCTCGAAACCATCCCAACCTCCGCTTCTTTCAAGACAGCATGCGCATCAGCCTGAGCCGCTGCAGACGCCGGGGCAAGCGCTCCTTCGCTGGCTAGAGGGGTCGCTGTAGTCACATCCCTTGCCTCCCCGTCGGGCAGGGCGGTCGGTTCATGAACGCGATGGGCAAACGTCCAGGCCGCTTGCTCCGCTTTCGCTTTGACCGTTTTGCTGTCGGCCGATACGGACGGAATGAGCGTCCGTTCGCGGAATGCTTGGCGAACCGCTGCGGTGACCACGTCATTCAACTCGGCCTCTTTGCTGAAACGAACCTCAAGCTTCGCTGGATGGACGTTGACATCCACGAGCACCGGGTCCATGTCAATCGCGAGAAATACAATCGGGTAGCGGCCAATCGGCAACAGCGTATGATAGCCCGCCTCAATCGCCTTCACAAGCGGCATGTTGCGCACATAGCGGCCGTTGACGATGAGCGAGATGTAATTGCGCGAGGCGCGCGTCACTTCCGGCGGCGAAATGTAGCCGCGGATGGAGAAGTCAAGCGATTCCGCTTCGATAGGAATCAGCGATTTCGCCGTCTCCATGCCGTAAATGGCGGCGAGCACGTGCCGAACGTCGCCGCTGCCGTTTGTCGCCAGCAGCGTCTTGCCGTGATGGCGAAGCCGGAATGACACGTCCGGATGGGCCAGCGCCAGCCGGTTGACGACATCGGCTGCGTGGCCGAGCTCGGTATGGATCGTTTTCATATACTTGAGCCGCGCCGGGGTGTTGAAAAATAAGTTGGACACCGTAATCTCCGTTCCTTTGCGTCCGGCCGCCCGCTCGCGGGAGACGAGCGCGCCTCCTTTTAACACGAGCTTCGTCCCCGGTCCGCGGCCTGTGCCGGTCGTCAGCTCGACTTCCGACACGGACGCGATGCTTGGCAGCGCCTCGCCGCGAAATCCGAGCGTGCGAATGCGAAACAAGTCATGTTCGTCGCGGATTTTGCTTGTCGCATGCCGCTCAAACGCAAGAAGGCAATCGTCTTCTTCCATGCCGTCGCCGTTGTCGATGATGCGGATTTTCGCCAGCCCCGCTTCTTCAAGGTCGATGTCAATCGCCGTGCTGTGGGCGTCGATGGCGTTTTCGACCAGCTCTTTCACCACGGAAGCGGGCCGCTCAACGACTTCGCCGGCGGCAATTTTGTTTGCCAGCTGATCATCGAGCTTGCGGATGCGTCCCATGCCCCCACCTCCACGTTACTTGACAAGCTTTTGCAGCTCGTACAGTTTGTTTAACGCCTCAAGCGGCGTCATCTCGAGCAAATTGATCTCTTTCAGCGCCGCGAGCGCCTTTTTCTCTTTGCTTGAAAGAGGCGGCTCCACAGGCGCCGGAGCAAGGTCAGGAAACATGCTCAGCTGCTCAAACGCCGCTTCCGTCAAAACACCCTCCCGCGCCGCGCCGGCTGACGGACGGAAGGCCTTCTCGTGCTCAACCTTGCTGCCGACGTCTAACGCTTCGTTCCCCTGAACAGCCAAACCCGCTTCCGCCAAAGCGCCATCGTCCATCCTGCCTGCGGCGGCTTCCTGTTTTCCCGCCTCTTTCTCCAGTTCCGCTAAAATGGCCCGCGCGCGTTCAATGAGCGAAGCCGGCAGCCCGGCCAGCTCGGCGACATGAATGCCGTAGCTTTTATCAGCCGGCCCGTCGGCGATTTGATGCAAAAAGACGACTTTGCCATTCTCCTCAACGGCGCGGGCATGGACGTTGCACAGCCGCCCAAGCGACTGTTCCAAGGCTGTCAATTCGTGATAGTGCGTACTAAACAGCGTTTTCGCACCGATATGGTCATGAATATACTCAATGATCGCTTGGGCGAGCGCCATGCCGTCGTATGTCGATGTGCCGCGCCCGATTTCATCAAATAAAATGAGGCTGTTTTGCGTCGCATGAGCGATGGCGCGGCGCGCTTCGAGCATCTCGACCATAAACGTGCTTTGCCCTGCCGACAGGTCGTCAGCGGCGCCGATTCGGGTGAACACTTGATCAAAAATCGGCAGCACCGCCCGCTCGGCCGGGACGAAGCAGCCGATTTGCGCCATGATGGCGGTGAGCGCCACTTGCCGCATGTATGTGCTTTTCCCGGCCATGTTCGGCCCAGTGATGAGCAATATTTCCCGCTCGCGGTTCATATAGCAGTCGTTCGGCACGTACGTTTGCGCGCCGAGCACCTTTTCGACAACCGGATGGCGGCCGCCTTCGATGGCCAAGACGCGCTCGGCGGAAAATTGCGGACGCACGTAGCGCCGCTCATCGCTCACCGTCGCCAGCGACTGAAGCGCATCAAGCTCGGCGATCGCTTTGGCGAGCCTCTGCAGGCGCGGAATGTATTGCTTCACTTGTTCGCGAATGGCGACAAACAGTTCATATTCTAACTCCATGCTTTTTTCTTCAGCCTCAAGAATGAGCGCCTCTTTTTCTTTCAGTTCAGCGGTAATGAAGCGCTCGGCGTTGGCGAGCGTCTGTTTCCGTTCATAGCGCCCTTCCGGAATGAGCGGAAGGTTGGGCTTGGTCACCTCAATGTAATAGCCAAACACGCGGTTGTAGCCGACTTTGAGCGATTTGATGCCAGTCGCCTCCCGCTCTTTCGCCTCCAGTTCGGCAATCCACGCCTTGCCGTTGCGGCTCGCATCGCGGTAGCGATCGAGCCGTTCGTCGTATCCATCCTTAATGATGTTTCCCTCTTTAACGGAAAGCGGCGGCTGTTCTTGGATGGCGCGCTCGAGCAAATCAGCCAGTTCTGCGCACGGGTCGAGGCGTTCGCACAGCTTGTCCGCTTCGGCGAGAGGCAAGCCGCTCACCGTCTCGCGAAGCGCCGGCACTTGCAGAAGCGATTTTTTCAACTGCACAAGATCGCGGGCGTTGGCGTTGCCGTACGAAACACGGCCGACAAGGCGCTCGATGTCATAGACGCTGCGCAGCCGGTCGCGCAATTCTTGCCGTTCAAAGTAGGACGTTTTCAGCGTCTCCACAAAATCGAGGCGCCGTTCAATTTCATTCCGGTTAATAAGCGGCCGGTCAAGCCATTGTTTCAAAAGGCGGCCGCCCATCGCCGTCACCGTTTCATCGAGCAGCCATAAGAGCGAGCCTTTCCGCCCTTTGGAGCGCACTGTTTCGACCAGCTCCAAGTGCAATTTCGAATATCGGTCCATTTTCATATATTGGTCGACTTGGTACAACTCAGCCGGCTGCAAATGATCAAGCTGCCGCTTCTGCGTGCGGACAAGGTAATGAAGCAGGCGGGCCACCGTCATCCGCAGCTTTTCCTGCGCTATATGGCCGGCTACAGCGCCCCACTCTTCCCGCATCGACGTTTCGTCTTCATACGAAACCGCCGGGCCGTACCGCTCCTTCAGCTCGTGCACCCATTCGTCCGCGCTGTCTGAGCCAATGACGACTTCCCGCGCCCCGATGGCGTGCAGCTCGTTGGCCGTCTCTTCCCATGAAGAAAGAAGTGTGAGCCGAACTTCGCCGGTCGACAAATCGGCGTAAGCCAGCCCGTATGTACCGTCGGCAAACGGAGTCAAGGCCGCCAAATAATGGTTTTCGTTCTCGGCCAGCCCTTTGCCTTCCATGAGCGTCCCAGGGGTGATGAGCTGAACGACTTCGCGGCGCACGACGCCTTTGGCCGTTTTCGGGTCTTCGACTTGTTCGCAAATGGCCACTTTATACCCTTTTTCGACAAGCTGTTCAATATACCCTTGCGCTGAATGGTACGGCACGCCGCACATCGGCACCCGCTCGTCGCCGCCCCCGTCACGGCTCGTTAAGGTAATTTCCAGCTCTTGGGACGCCTTGATGGCGTCATCAAAAAACATTTCGTAAAAATCACCGAGCCGGAAAAATAAAAACGCATCTGGGTATTGCGCTTTAATATGCAAATATTGCTGGATCATCGGTGTGTACGATGGCATCGTTTCTCCCCAACCTTTTCGGCCCCGCCGGCCGTTGATTGCGCTACTATTATAACAAGCGGCAAAAGAAAAAACTAGGAAAGAAATTTCCTAGTTTTACTCTTCTTCGCCAAGCAGCAAATCCGGGCTTAAATCTTCTAATTCTTCATCCAAGTCCTCATCATCGCAAAAGTCATCGTCGTCCCCGCCGCATCCTTCTGGATTGATGACAACGCACACTTTCGTCTCGCCAATCACTTCAGCGACAAACTCCCGTTCCACTTCGACGACGATTTTGTTGCCGTTCGGCGAAATGGTGCATTCCAAGCAGTTCGGCTGCTGGATGACGCGGACGATCACATCGGTGTCGTCGCTAATCAAATTGTCTTTATCGCGATATTTTAATTTGACGACGTCGGTATACGACACCGTTTCGGTGACGACTTCGGTTTTTGTATTGTGGTTGTACGAATACCAGACGTTGATGTCATAATGGCCGTGAATTTCGACCGTTTTATCGCATTTTTTCGCCTCATAGCGGTGGTTGATGATCCAGCAGCCGAGAATGCTTGACGGGCGGTTCGGCGCCGTCACCGTATGGGTCGATTGCGTAAATTTGCGCCCTTTGCCGACAACGGCTTTCGTAATAATTTCTCTGTATTCAGACATCGAACGGAACCCTCCTCAAATGAATCTTCATTTCATCCTATGCGCCATCTCCGCTAATGTGCACAGCAAATGAATCATTATTCCGTATAGTTCATTGTATGCAAGCGTTCCGTTCAATGTGCCTGCTTTTTCTCCGCCCGGCTGCCAAACTCCGGGGAGACGCTCCGCTTGTCAGGCGCATACCCGAAAATGAAAAAACCCTGCCGGCATTATCAAAAAAAGAAAAGACCGGCTGGCGGCTTCCGTTTTCGTCCATCAGCGCGGCCGTTTGATTTGTGCAGCTGCCGTCGGGCAAGCCGCGCGCCTCCCTTCGCCTCTCCGCCGCATCATGGTGATCATCGATAGGCCAAAGCGGCCATAAAAAAAGGGCCCCGTTCGTTTGGGACCCCCGTTTGCCATTGCTCCATGCGTCCAAACGGCGCCTTAATGGCAGCCGCCGTGCTTGTTGTAGCGAAGGGCAGCACCTGTTTCGCCGCGCAGCACATCGCCGCCCGTCGAAGCGAGAATTTCATCGGTCACCGTATTCGAAATCGTCGAGGCTACGAGCTGAAGCAAGTCGTTCACCTCAGCTTGCGACTGCTGGAACTCGCCCACGATCGGAATTTGTTCGAGCTGCTCGTAAATGGCGTCAATTTTGGCCTCGACCTGCTTGAGCGCCTCATGTTTGCCGTAGTGTTGCAAGTTGACAGCTTGTTTTTGCAGCGATTTTAGTTCGTTGATCAATGTGCGCACTTTTTCATTTTGGTGGATTTTTTCCTCCGCTCGTTTGAAAAAGTCGACTTCCTCGGTTTCGGCGATCATTTTCGCCAACTGCTTCGCCTGCGCCAGCACTTCATCCCGCGTATATTTCGCCATATCAGTTCACCTCGATCGCTTCATTCACGAATTCGCCCGTCAGCGTCCACGTCTTCGCTTCTGTAATGCGCACGTTGACCAATTGGCCAATGAGCGACTTCGGACCCGTAAAGTGGACGAGCTTGTTTTTGCGTGTGTAGCCGGCCAGCACGTCCGGGTTCGTTTTGCTTTCGCCTTCGACGAGCACTTCGACGACTTGGCCTTCGTATTGCTTCATTTTCTTGGCCGCGATTTCTTGAACAAGGTCGTTGAGCCGCTTGAGCCGCTCTTTTTTCACTTCCATCGGCACGTTGTCCTTCATGTTCGCCGCCGGCGTGCCTTCGCGCGGCGAGTAAATGAACGTATACGCTGAATCAAACTCCACTTCGCGGTAAAGCGACAGCGTTTCTTCAAACTGCTCGTCCGTCTCGTTCGGGAAGCCGACGATGATGTCCGTCGTCAACGCGACGTCCGGAATGGCGGCTTTAATTTTGCGGACGAGCTCCAAGTACTCCTCGCGCGTATATTTGCGGCCCATCATTTTTAAAATTTCTGTGCTGCCCGATTGCACCGGCAGATGGATATGCTCAACCAAGTTGCCGCGTTTGGCGAGCACTTCGATGAGCCGGTCGTCAAAGTCGCGCGGATGGCTCGTTGTGAAGCGGATGCGGGCAATGTCAATTTTGCGCAGCTCATCCATTAAATCGCCAAGGCCGTACTGGATGTCGGTGAAGTCTTTCCCGTAAGCGTTGACGTTTTGCCCAAGCAGCGTGATTTCTTTATAGCCTTGGGCGGCGAGCTGGCGCACTTCTTGGATGATGTCTTCCGGACGGCGGCTTCGCTCCTTGCCGCGCGTATACGGAACGATGCAATACGTGCAAAACTTGTCACAGCCGTACATAATATTGACCCATGCTTTAATGCGGCCTTTGCGCGCTTTCGGCAAGTTTTCGACAACGTCGCCTTCTTTCGACCACACCTCGACAACCATTTCTTTTGACATATATGCTTCATGCAAAATGTAAGGAAGTCGATGGATGTTGTGCGTGCCGAAAATCATATCAACATATTGGTATTGCTTTAAAATTTTATTAACGACCGCTTCTTCTTGCGACATACAGCCGCACACGCCAAGAAGCAAGTCCGGATTGGTCGTTTTGAGCGGCTTTAAGTAGCCAAGCTCGCCGAACACTTTGTTTTCCGCGTTTTCACGGATCGCGCACGTGTTGAGCAAAATGACGTTTGCCTCTTCCGGACGGTCGGTCGGCTCATAGCCGAGCGCCATGAAAATGCCGGCCATCACTTCCGTATCATGTTCGTTCATCTGGCAGCCGTATGTGCGGATGTAAAACTTCCGCCCGCGCCCCATGCCGCGGAACTCGTCCGGAATCGCAAAGTCTTTTACATATTGAACTTCCTCTTTGCCGCGCTTTTTCGCTTCTTTCAAATTCGGCGGCAAAAACACTTTCGTGAAATATTTCTCGTAGTCTTTCGTCGTTTTTTCCTTCAGCCGGTCCAAGGCGGATTTTCTGTCCGCTGGATGGCTTGCCGTCTCAATTTGCGCTGTTTGTTCCAACCGTTGTTTTTCGTTCATCGCAATCTCCTTTCCTCATTCGTAATAATGTAGATCGCAGGCGCTTTGTTGGCCGCCCGCCTTCCTCGCAAATTTCTTCCATCACACACTACCATAGTATAGCGTCAACCGTCATGAAACACAATGGGATTTATTCCGGATGTCCGGAACACGCTATGATAACAAAAAACGCCCGATGAGGCAAGCCCCCCATCGGGTGTGAATCACTTCCAATCTTTCTATATGTTACATAAACTCTGCTACAAGCTCGGCAAACTTTTCTTTGCTCAATTTCAAATCGGCTTCAGCAAGCGGTGTATCACGGTAGCCCGGGACGAGTTCTTGGTATGATTTTTGCTCTTTATTTTGGTAAATGAGCCCGGTGACAAGCCCGTCGTATTTCATCACCGTCTGCATCGCCATCGCCCGGTCGGACGGGTCGTACCCTTCAATGTCGCTCACTTTCACCAGCCGCTCTTTAAACCATTCGTACGTGTTGACTTTATTGTACGTGACGCACGGGCTGAAGACGTTAATGAGGGAAAATCCTTTATGTTTGATGCCTTCTTCAATTAAGCTTGTCAACTCTTTTAGGTCGCTTGAAAAGCTTTGCGCCACAAACGTCGCTCCGGCGCTTAACGCGATTTCAAGCGGCGACAACGCCGGCTCGATCGACCCTTGCGGCGTGCTTTTCGTTTGAAACCCGGCGGCGCTGCGAGGCGATGTTTGCCCTTTTGTCAGCCCGTAAATTTGGTTGTCCATGACGATATACGTGATGTCAATGTTGCGGCGAATGGCATGAACCGTATGCCCCATGCCGATCGCAAACCCATCGCCGTCGCCGCCGGCGGCGATGACCGTCAAGTTGCGGTTCGCCATTTTCACCCCTTGGGCGAGCGGCAAGGCGCGGCCGTGCGTGCCGTGAAACCCATAGGAATGAATGTAGCCGGAAATGCGGCCGGAGCATCCGATCCCGGAAATGACCGCGAGTTCGTGCGGCTCCAAACCGAGGTTTGCGGCGGCGCGCTGAATGGCGGCCTGAACGGAAAAGTCGCCGCAGCCCGGACACCAGTTTGGCTTCACATCATTGCGGAAATCTTTAAAGGTGGCCATTGTGCTAACAACTCCTTGCATTTAGTATAGACATCGCCCGGCAAAAACGGATTGCCGTCAAATTTCAAGACGCTGGCGATTTTGTCCGCATGCCCGACATGCATTTTCAACAAGCTTGCCAATTGACCGGTCGCGTTTTGCTCAACGACGACGACCCGCTTCGCTTTTTCGACAAGCGGCCGCATTTCATCGGTTGGGAACGGGTGAAGCAGGCGGATGTGCGCATGGTTGACTTTAACACCGTCCTGCTCGAGGCGTTCGATCGCTTCCTCAATCGCTCCGCGCGTCGACAAAAAGCCGACGATCAACAAATCCGGCTCTTCGTGGCGGACTCGTTGGTGGACCGGAGTCGGAAACTGGATGTGCTCGAGTTTGCGCAGCCGCTTTTCCATTTGCGTCCGGCGGTTCGCTGCCGTTTCCGACGGGCGACCCGTTTCGGCATGCTCGACCCCGGTGACGTGGTGGATGCCGTGTTTCGTTCCCGGCAGCACCCGCGGCGAAATGCCGTCCGGCGTCACCTCATATCGTTTGAAGTTGTCTTTGCCCGGAAGCGGCGGCAATTCCTCGCTGACGAGTTTGCCGCGGCGAATCTCGATCCGGTCGTAATCGAGCGGCTCGACCGTTTGTTTGCCGAGCGACAGCTGCAAATCCGACAAGAAAATGACCGGACACTGATATTCTTCAGCCAAGTTGAACGCTTCTGCCATGTCATAAAACGCTTCTTCAACCGTGCTTGGCGCCATGACGATTTTCGGGATTTCCCCGTGCGTGCCGTAAATCATCGCAAGCAAGTCCGATTGTTCTTGCTTCGTCGGCAAGCCGGTGCTCGGGCCGCCGCGCTGCGTGTCAACCACAACAAGCGGCGTTTCTGTCATTCCGGCTAAGCCGATCGCTTCAGCCATGAGCGACAGACCCGGACCAGCGGAAGCGGTGAACGCCCGGGCGCCGGCGTAGTTGGCGCCGATCGCCATCGTGCAGGCGGCGATTTCGTCTTCTGTTTGGATGACCGTGCCGCCGAGATCCGGAAGCTTTTTAATTAAATACTCCATAATTTCCGAGGCGGGGGTGATCGGATACGCCGCCATAAAGCGCGCCCCGCCGGCCAAGGCGCCCAAGGCGATCGCGTCGTTGCCGATCATGAACATCCGCTGTTTGCCGTCCGCTTTTGCTAGTTTCATAGGTTCGGCGCGCTCGCCCAACTGCTCTTTCATATATTCGGCTCCGGCGCGGATCGCTTCCATGTTTTTCTCGACGACTTGCGCCCCTTTGCGGCCAAACGTGTCGGCGACAACGCTTTCGAACACGGCCGGATCCAATCCGAGCACTGCACTCGTCGCGCCGATGGCAACCATGTTTTTCATGAGCGAGTTGCCAAGGCTTGTGGCGATATCAGTAAACGGAACGGCATAAAGGACGACCCCTTCCCGCTCCGGAATGACCGGATTGAACTTGGCGTCCGCCATGACGATGCCGCCGCTGTGCAGCTCGTGAAAGTTGAAGTCAATCGTCTCTTGGTCAAACGCCACCAAGATGTCCAAATCGTCTGCGACCGCCCGCACCGGCTTCGTGCTGACGCGGATTTTGTTGTTCGTATGACCCCCTTTGATGCGTGAAGAAAAATGACGGTATCCATATAAGTAATATCCGAGGCGGTTCAGCGCTGTGGAAAAAATTTCTCCTGTACTTTCAATTCCTTCCCCTTGCTGGCCGCCCACCTTCCATGACAGCTGTTCGATCATGTTTTACACCCCTTTATGTTCACTACAGCCTTTCGCTACTATTGTACCACTTTTCTGACAAGGAAACTATCATTTTGAACGCCTTTTTCAGCCGGCACCGCGGATGCCCTGTCTTCTATTTTAGGATACGCAGATCCGATACTCCGTGATATTCGTCACTCCGGTAAATGGGCGTAGAAGTTGCCGAATAAAAAGCGGGATGCTTGTTCGGCGGAGTAATGCTTGTACAACTCATTGACGAGCTGGTCGTATTGCTTCACCGTTTCAAGGCCGGAAACCGTTTCCGTAATGCCGTCAAAGTCGGAGCCGAACCCGACGTTGTTTTCCCCTCCGAGCGCACATACATGGTCGAGATGGCGAAGCACATCAGCGATCATCGCCCCGTGTTTGTTCGCCGTCAAAAAATACGGAACGAAATTAATGCCGATCATGCCGTCTTTTTCGATCAACGCTTTGATCTGCTCGTCGGTTAAGTTGCGTGGATGTGGGCATAGACGATGCACGTTGGAATGGGAAGCGATGGGGAACCGAGCCATCTCGATGACATCCCAAAACGCTTTCTCCGATAAGTGGGACACATCGACCCACCGCTTTGTTTCATTGAGCAGCTCGACGACTTGCCGGCCAAACGCGGTCAAGCCGGCGCCGCGCTTCTCCCACGCCCCGTCGGCGACGGCGTTTGGAAAGTTCCACGTCAGGCCGACAGAAGCGACGCCGAGGCGAAGAAGCGTCTTTAACTTGACAAGGTTGGCGCCGATGGCGTCGCATCCTTCGAGCGTCAACATCGCGCCAATTTCCCCTTCTTTCAGTGCGGCGATATCCTGCTTCGTCCGCACAAACTTGACGGACGGGAACGCCTCGACGATGCGGGCAAAGAAAATGTCCACCATCTCCAATGCCGCTGTGAACCGGGCTTCTTCCGGCACGGTTTCCGGCACGTAAATGGCAAAACATTGCACTTTTATTCCCGCTTCCGCCATGCCAGAAAAGGTGACATGAAGCGGCGCCCCATCGTGAAACGACAACGACCGGTCTTGCCATAGCTTCATGAGCGCATCACAGTGGGCATCGAAAATCATTCATTTTCCCCCTTAAAAAAGCAAAAATAACCTGCCTGCCTTCTACAGCGAAGGCACCAACAGGTTATATTTTACCATTGACTCATCATCGAGTTAACGAGGTTCGACGATTAATTTAATGGCGGTCCGCTCTTCTCCGTCAATAATAATATCGGTAAACGCCGGAATGCAAATCAAGTCCATGCCGCTTGGTGCCACAAACCCTCGTGCGATCGCTACTGCCTTAACGGCTTGGTTCAATGCACCTGCACCGATCGCCTGAATTTCCGCCGCGCCGCGCTCGCGCAGCACCCCGGCAAGTGCACCGGCTACAGAGTTCGGATTCGACTTTGCTGAAACTTTTAATATTTCCATTTCTAGCTCCTCCCTCGTCCCCTTGAAAAATGGATTACGGTAAAATGTCTTCACTGTAACTATATTCACTGTTTCGACAACTATTCCTGCTGAGGAGAAGCTTGTTTTTAAAATTTTTAAAAAAACGATTATTCAAAATATGGGTGGTCGTCATTAATGATCAACCGTTCAATGCCAAGCGCACGCCCGCTTTTTCCATCAACATCGACAAGCACCGCGTTCAGCTGGCTTCGTCCTTCCTTGACGCCGAACCGGACCGGCAGTCCGGTTAAAAATTTGCGCAGCACCGCGTCGCGGTCAACCCCTAAAATGCCGTCATACGGGCCGGTCATGCCGACATCGGTAATGTACGCCGTACCCTTCGGCAAAATGCGATTGTCCGCCGTCTGAACGTGCGTATGCGTGCCGATGACGGCCGACACGCGCCCATCCAAGTGCCAGCCCATCGCCTGTTTTTCGCTTGTCGCCTCAGCGTGAAAATCAACAATGATGACCGGCGTGCGCGTCGAGGCAGCGGCAATCAATTCATCCGCTTTTTGAAACGGACAGTCAATCGCCGGCAAAAACGTCCGCCCTTGCAAGTTGATGACCGCCGCCTCCCCTTGCTCGGTCGGCACGTAGACGATGCCTTTTCCCGGTGTGCCGGGCGGATAGTTCGCCGGGCGGATGAGCGCCTTCGCCTGATCGATGAATTCAAAAATATCACGCTTGTCCCACGCATGGTTGCCTAATGTCACAACATGGGCGCCTTGGGCCAAAAACGCCCGGTAAATCGGCTCGGTGATCCCTTTCCCGCCGGCGGCGTTTTCACCGTTGATGATGACGATATCGGGACGGTGTTTTTCTTTTAATTTCGGCAAATAATGCTCGACCATTTTTTGCCCCGGCGAACCGACGACATCGCCGATAAATAAGATTCTCATGATCGATCCCTTTCTAATCAAAAAAATATGGCGCTTCGCTTCAAAGGTGGCGCGGATCCATTGTACTTTCTCATTTTACGCACAAAAAAATAAAGTGGCAATAGGATGCCACTTTATTTCGCATATTCGACCGCGCGCGTTTCACGGATGACGGTCACTTTAATATGGCCCGGGTAGTCGAGCTCTTCTTCAATCCGTTTGCGGATGTCACGCGCCAACCGGTGCGCTTCCAAATCGTCGATCATATCCGGCTTGACCATGATGCGCACTTCGCGGCCGGCCTGGATGGCGTACGATTTTTCCACGCCTTCGTACGATTCCGCGATTTCCTCCAGTTTCTCTAAGCGGCGAATATAGTTTTCCAGCGTCTCGCTGCGCGCTCCCGGCCGCGCTGCGGAGAGCGCATCCGCCGCCGCCACAAGCACCGCGATGACCGATGTCGGCTCGGTGTCGCCATGGTGGGAGGCGATGCTGTTGATGACGACGGGATGTTCTTTGTACTTCGTCGCCAGCTCGACGCCGATCTCCACGTGGCTGCCTTCAACCTCATGGTCGATCGCCTTGCCGATATCATGAAGCAAGCCGGCCCGGCGCGCCAACATTTCGTCTTCTCCGAGTTCGGCCGCCATCAGTCCGGCTAAAAACGCCACTTCCACCGAATGTTTCAAGACGTTTTGTCCGTAGCTCGTCCGGAACTTCAGCCGCCCTAAAATTTTGATCAAATCTGGATGCAAGCCATGGACGCCGACTTCAAACGTCGTCTGCTCGCCGACTTCGCGAATGTGCTCATCGACTTCGCGGCGCGCCTTTTCCACCATTTCTTCAATGCGCGCCGGGTGGATGCGTCCGTCTTGCACAAGCTTGTCTAACGCGATGCGCGCCGTTTCGCGGCGAATCGGATCAAATCCGGACAAAATCACCGCTTCCGGCGTATCATCGATAATTAAATCGATGCCAGTCAGCGTCTCAAGCGTGCGAATGTTCCGCCCTTCGCGCCCGATGATCCGCCCTTTCATTTCATCGTTTGGCAAGTTGACGACGGACACCGTCGTTTCGGCGACATGGTCGGCGGCACAGCGCTGGATGGCCAGCGACAAAATCGCTTTCGCCCGCTTGTCCGCTTCCTCTTTCGCCCGCGTTTCCGCCTCTTTGATCATCATGGCAATCTCATGGGACAGTTCTTTTTCAACGCGTTCCAAAATGAGCTGGCGCGCATCGTCGCGCGTCAGGCCGGAAATGCGTTCGAGTTCGGTTTGTTGCTGCTTCACGAGCGCTTCCACTTTGCTTTCCATTTGTTCAATATGCTGTTGTCTTTCGTTTAACGCTTCTTCCTTCGCTTCAAGCAGCGCCTCGCGTTTGTTGAGCGCTTCATCTTTGCGATCGAGGTTTTCCTCCTTTTGCATCAAGCGGTTTTCTTGTTTTTGGAGCTCGCTTCTCCGGTCGCGGATGTCGCGCTCCGCTTCCGTCCGCAATTTATGAATCTCGTCTTTCGCTTCGAGAAGCGCCTCTTTTTTCAAGGCGTCCGCCTCGCGTCTCGCCTCTTCAATCAGCTGCTCGGCAGCTGCTTTCGCGCCACCGATTTTCGCTTCGGCAATCGATTTGCGAACAAAAAAGCCAACAACGGCACCAATGACTAAGGCAAGCAAAGCGGAGATGATGATCGAACCCATCGTTTCACCTCCTCTTGCTGTTTCGTTTTCCCTTGCGCCTTCTTCGCGCCATCGTCCGACGCAGATGGACATTCCCGTTTTCAACCCATTGGCTTGGTCGTTTGCCTGGCCATTTCCACGCGCCCCCGCATCCAAGCAGTACGCCGCTGCGGGCGGGCACGCGACCCTGCCGTGTACATGGACAAATATACATGTTCATTGTAAAGGCGGCGGTAGGAATTGTCAAGATATTACACAGGAGCCCTTCTTAAGCCGCGGCACGCAGAGCGTTCTGCTCTGCCTCTTCTTTTTGGCAAAATGCGAAAAGAAACAGAACCGCCTGCAAGTTAGTCGGGCGTCCTCCGGCATATCCTGCAAAGGGACGTGAATGGCCGTTCCGTTTCGGCAGCTAGGAAAAAGGCGCCCCAGCCATGCCAGGACGCCTTCCGTCTGTTATTCCTCAAGCAGCCCAAATTCGTCTTGCATCGGTTCGCCGCCTGCTTCGCCATCATCGATGCCGTAATGTTTGCGGATGGCGCGGGCGATTTCTTCGGCGATATGCGGGTTTTCTTTCAAAAATTGTTTTGCATTCTCCCGCCCTTGGCCGAGCCGTTCGTCTTTGTACGAATACCATGAGCCGCTTTTTTGCACAATGTCAAGTTCAGACGCCATATCGATAATTTCCCCTTCGCGGGAAATGCCCTCGCCGTACATAATGTCGACGTCAGCCGTTTTAAACGGCGGCGCGACTTTGTTTTTGACGACTTTGATTTTCGTCTTGTTGCCGACCATATCATTGCCTTGCTTGATTTGCTCGGCGCGACGAACCTCTAGGCGGACGGAAGCGTAAAACTTGAGCGCCCGCCCGCCCGGCGTTGTCTCGGGATTGCCGAACATGACGCCGACTTTTTCGCGAATTTGGTTGATGAAGATGGCGATCGTTTTTGACTTGTTAATGGCGCCGGACAGCTTGCGAAGCGCCTGGGACATCAGCCGCGCTTGCAGGCCGACGTGAGCGTCCCCCATCTCCCCTTCAATTTCCGCTTTCGGCACGAGCGCCGCCACCGAGTCGATGACGATAATGTCGACCGCGCCGCTTCGCACGAGCGCTTCCGCGATTTCGAGCGCCTGCTCGCCCGTGTCAGGCTGGGAAAGCAGCAACTCATCAATATTGACTCCTAATTTTTGGGCATAAATAGGATCGAGCGCGTGCTCCGCGTCGATGAAAGCTGCTTGCCCGCCCCGCTTTTGCACTTCCGCGATCGCGTGAAGGGCAACGGTCGTTTTCCCGGACGATTCCGGGCCGTAAATTTCCACAATCCGCCCGCGCGGATAGCCGCCGACGCCTAACGCGATGTCGAGCGCCAGCGAACCGCTCGGCACGACCGACACTTTGCGGTCGACTTGCTCGCCGAGCTTCATGATGGCCCCCTTGCCAAACTGTCGTTCAATTTGTTTTAATGCCTGCTCCAATGCAGCTTGACGATCTTGGTTCACTCATCTACTCCTCCTTAATTGTAGGACTACTTATACTATACCTCGTTTTGCAGCCATTGCCAAGCAAAAAAACGAACATTCATTCGTTTTTTTGGTGGAGAAACTAGCAACAATCGCCATGCGAATGCGGTGGAAAAAGCGATGGATGCGGTGGTAGATTCAAGAAGGGGAGCGGCCGGTCAACGGCCGGCCGCAAGCATCTCCAACAAGAAGAAGCAGCCGTATTTGGCGGTGCGGGTGCGGATGGCATCACGTGTGCCGGATAAGGTGAGGCGGTGGACGACGGTGTCGCGCCCGCGCATGGCGATGCCGACATACACGGTGCCCGGCGGATGGCCCTCAAGCGGATCGGGGCCGGCGACGCCGGTGAAGCTGATGCCGACATCGGCATCGCACATCGTGCGCACGTTCTCAGCGAGCAGGCGTGCGCACGGTTCGCTTACCGCTCCGTCCGTCTCCAGCAGCGGCCGCGGCACGCCAAGGATGTGTTCTTTTACGCCGTTTGTGTAACAGACAACGCCGCCGCGCACAGCAGCCGACGCCCCCGGCACAGCTGTCAGCTCTTCAAGGAACATGCCTCCAGTCAAGCTTTCCGCTGCAGCGATTGTCCATCCTCTTTCTTTTAACCGTGCCAATGTCTTTGTAAACAGCGTTTCATCATTATACCCGTAACAATAACGGCCGACGCGCGTCAAAATGGCGGCTTCCGCCTCGTCGAGCAGCCGCTTGGCTTCCGCCTGATCCCGATGTTTCGCCGTCAGACGGAGCGTTACCTCACCGTCGTTTGCAAGCGGGGCGATCGTCGGGTTCGACTGGGCGTCGATCAAGTCGGCGATCGCCGCCTCGAGCGCCGACTCGCCGATGCCGAAAAAGCGGAGGACGCGCGATTCGATGCGCTCGGAAAGCGAAAAAGCGCCGCGCAAAAACGCTGCGCCGTATTTCGTAAACATCGGCTGCATTTCCTTCGGCGGTCCGGGCAGCAACATGTATGTAATCCCATCGACCGTCAGCGCCATCCCCGGCGCCATGCCGTGCTCGTTTTTCAGCACGGCCGCCCCTTCCAAGATGAGCGCCTGCTTTTTATTGTTTTCCGTCATCGGCCGATTCGTGCGGGCAAAGAACGCTTCAATCGCTCGCATCGCCTCCTCGTCGGTCACAAGCCGGCGGCCGAGCAGGCGGGCGATCGTTTCTTTCGTCAGGTCATCTTTCGTCGGGCCGAGTCCTCCGGTAAAAATGACCAAGTCCGCCCGCGTTTGCGCAATTTTCACCGCCTGTTCGAGGCGGCTGGCATTGTCGCCGACAACCGTATGGAAATAGACGTTAATGCCCAAGGCGGCGAGCTGCTGCGACAAAAACTGGGCGTTTGTATTGGCAATTTGCCCGAGCAGCAGTTCGGAGCCAACAGCAATGATCTCCGCGTTCAACAGACGTTCCCCCTTTTTCGGCCGGCTATTTCGAATGGGCAAAAGCATGTTTATTTTTGGAAAAGTAATCCCAGCCGGACCAAATCGTAAAAATGACCGCTACCCAAAGCGCGATATCGGCAAACGGAAACGGAATGAGCGAAAATGGGAAGTTGTGCAACAAAAGGGCGGAAATCGCCACAATTTGCGTCCATGTCTTGATTTTGCCAAGCATGTTGGCGGCGACGACTTCCCCTTCCCCGGCGAGCACGAGCCGCAGGCCGGTAACGGCAAATTCGCGGCTGATGATGACGATCACCATCCAAGCCGGAGCGGCGCCGAGTTCAACGAGCACGATGAGCGCTGCTGACACAAGCAGTTTATCGGCAAGCGGATCCAAAAACTTGCCCAAGTTGGTGACGAGTCCGTACTTGCGAGCGTAATGGCCGTCAATCCAGTCCGTCGTTGAAGCGATAATAAAAATGAGAGCCCCGACGAGATGAGCGGCCGGAAGCTCCGCCCCAGCAATACGGACGCTTCCCCACCCGAACGGGACGAGCATGACGATCAAGAAAAATGGGATGAGCATAATGCGCGCTACCGTAATTTTATTCGGCAAATTCACAACGAATACCTCCGCTAGTTCAACATCTGTTGCGAGCAAGGGAGCGGCGCTTCTTCCGTCTGAAAGCTGCTCCCCGCCGTCATTTTTTCAAGATGAAACGCAGCTTTTGGTACACCTCGTCCTTCGGTGCAAACGGGTAGGCAAACGGTTGGCCGTTCACCTTCATCTCAACATCGAGCGTGCGCCCGATTTTCACCCACACTTCGCTTTCCGCCGACAAATCGAACGTTTTTGTTTGTCCGTTTGTCAAATTGCCGGCATAGAAAGAATGGCCTTTCGTGTTGTACACCTCAATCCACGATGTTCCTTTCGATGTAAGTTCAATCGAAAACGAAGCAGGGTTGTCCACTTCAATCGTTGCCATATTGCCGCGTTTTTCCGTCACATTCAACGCCGCCGGCGCAGCCGGTTTTTCTTCAGCAGCTGGAGCCGGCTGCTCCGTTTCTTGCCCGTTCTTTTCTTCCGCCTTCTTCGCTTTCTCTTTTGCTTTCGCCTGTTCAAGCGGCGACTGTTTCGGCTTTTCCACTTCCGCCGTCTCCGGGCTCGTTTTCGCCGGGGGCTCGTTTGCCGTGCCGCGCTGGAGCAGCATCCAAACAAGAACGGCCGCCCCGACGACGGCCGCCGCGATCAAGGCTTTCGGCAGCCAGTCGAGCCATTTCGTCCCTTCGGCGGAAAGCTGTTGGCGCGTTTTCACGCGCGACAGCGGCTGCGGAAGATCATCTTGGTACGATTGCGGAATGTCCTGCTTATATTGTTCAAACAGCTCATCCGGATCGAGGCCGACCGCCTCGGCGTATTGTCTAATGAAGGCGCGCACATAAAAATTGCCCGGCATAATGGCGTAATTCCCTTCTTCAATGCCGATCAAATACCGCTTCTGAATCTTCGTCATCTCTTGCAGCTCGTCCAAGCTGATGTTTTTTTCCTCCCGCGCTTCCCGCAAACGTTTTCCCAGTTCCGTCAACGGCCAACACCTTCCACTTGTTAAAATTAAAATCCAAATTCGGAAAATCCGTCTCCGCCCAGCAAGGACGGGCGTTCGATCGCATCGTAGGAAATGTCTTCGTCCGGTTCATGGCGCAGCTCAATAATATAGTCAAAATCATCAAGCGTATATTCCGTATGGCGGACAAACATGTCCGGATGTTCCACGACCTTCGTCGCCTCGAGGCGCATCAGCTCGCGGATGAGCTGCCAGTGCTGCTCATTGCCGCGGCGCGTCGAAACGATGCCGTCGACAATGAAAATGTTGTCCTCGCTATATTCGTCTTCCATCAGCTGCGTGCGGACGGTCTGCTTGATCAGCGTCGATGATACAAACAGCCACCGCTTATTGGCGCATACGCTCGCAGCAACGATCGACTCCGTCTTGCCGACGCGCGGCATCCCGCGAATGCCGATGAGCTTATGCCCTTTTTCTTTAAAAATTTCTGCCATAAAATCGACCAACAGCCCAAGCTCGTCGCGAACGAAGCGAAACGTCTTTTTGTCGTCGGCATCGCGCTGAATGTAGCGGCCATGGCGGACGGCCAAACGATCAAGCAGCTTCGGCTGGCGCAGTTTCGTCACCGTAATGTTGTCCATCGTCCGCAAAATTGTCGCCAGCCGCTCGATTTGTTCGCTGCTGTCGCAAAGAAGCAACATACCGCGGCGCGAATCCCGGACGCCATTGATCGTCACGATGTTGATCGACAACATGCCGAGCAACGAGGCGACATCGCCGAGCAACCCTGGACGGTTGACATGAATCTCATACTCCAAATACCACTCCTGCTTGCCCATCCCGTCTCCTCCCTTGCCGCTGTCCGCACGAACGCCTTATGCTAAGTTCATACTACTATAACCGCGAACGGAAAAGCAACCGAAAAGAGGAAAGAAAAAAGAGAGGGAGCCCCTCTCTTTACCGGGTGTTATTTTTGTTGGACAAGTTTCACCATCATGTTGGCAAGGGCATGCTGTTCTTTTTCATCCGCAACGCTCCAAAGGTCGGCGAGCACCCGTTCTTCCGGGTTTTTCGGATCCACGTTTTTCGCCAAATAGTCCCCGATTTGATAGGCGACATCCGAGATCACTTGCTGGGTCAAACCTTGTTGCTGCGCTTGCTGCAGACGTTCCGATAAAAAGTCTTTCCATTGTTCAAAGTTATCCAGTACCGACATGTCCATTCCCTCCTTGATGAACGTTTCAAGGATAGTTTGCCTGCGGGCGAAAAAAATATACGCTCAACAATACCAGCCGCCGTTGACAGAGATGATTTGGCCGGTGATGTAAGAAGCGGCGTCCGACAACAAAAACGCCACTGTTTTCGCCACTTCCTCAGGGGTCCCGAGCCGGCCGGCCGGAATTTCATCGGCGAGCGCCGCCAATTCTTCTTCGCTGAACGGCCGGAGCATATCTGTGGCGATCGCTCCCGGCGCGACGGCGTTGACGCGGATGCCGCTCGGGGCGAGCTCTTTCGCCAGCGCCTTGGCGAACGCGTTTTGCCCGCCCTTGGTCATCGAATACACCGCTTCGCATGAGGCGCCGCACAACCCCCAAATCGAAGAAATGAACACAATTTGGCCGCGCTTTTTCGAAATCATCGGCGGCAGCAGTTTTTTCACAAGCTGCGCCGGGCTTGTCACATGGAGGCGCACCATCCGTTCGATCAGCTCGTCATTCATGTCGGTAAGCAACCCGTAATACGTGGCCCCGCTGTTATAAATGATGGCATCGATCGGGCGGTCGAGGCGGGAAAGCAGTTGGTCGACCCCGCCCGGCATCGACAAATCCGCTTCCACCGGCACGGTGTGCACGCCGGTTAGTTCGGCTTGCAGCGCCTCAATGGGCGCGCGGCGCCGGTAGTAATGAAGAAAAAGCCCATAGCCGCCTTGCGCGAGCTCGCGGGCGATGCTTTGCCCGATCGCGCTTGACGCTCCGGTAATTAACGCATAGCGCATCGAACGTTCTCCTCCTTCTGTTGGACGCAAAAAAGGGGCTGACGCAAAAGCCCCTTTTTGATGAAATGAAACTGAAAAACATGGGAAAGAGACCACCTCTGAAATCGTTGGTTTTACCAGGGGTTTCAGGGTGGTCTAGTTTTCCATGTTGCCCCAGATAGGGGCATTACCGCTCTTTCGGTCAGCCCCTGTCATTGCCCTTTTGGCACAACCTCGCAAACGGCGATTTGCGAATCGCGGAAACACGCATCGGCAATGGCTGCAACGTCGTCAAGCGTCAACGATGACAACGCCGGCAAAATGTCAAACAAGCTCGCGCCGTAAAACGCGTAGCGCGTAAACTGGTTGGCGATATACTCCGGCGAGTTGAGCGCGCGCAAAAAAGCGCCGATTTTTTTCTTTTTCACCCGCTCAAATTCCTCCGTTTTCACTGCCTCAACTGAAAATGACAACAACACGTTTTTGACTTCCGCCGCAAGCCGCTCGGCATCCCTTGTATCGCCGCCGACAAGGGCAAAGCCGAATTCGCGCTCTTCCGTGTAATCATACATAAACGTGTCATCAATCAGCCCTTCGCGGTAGAGCCGCTCGTAATGGGGCGAGCTTTTGCCGAACAAATAGTCCAATGCAACATGGAAGGCAAGCTCATGGCGAAGTTTTGGTCCGCCGGTTTCCGGCACGGACGGCGCTTTGATGCCGACAAAACATTTATTCGCCTGCACGTGCATGGGGATGACTTTTTTCGTTTCCGCAACCCCGCTCGGTTCTTCGTACGTAAACCGCTTTATTTCAGGAGCGGACGGGAACGATTTTTTCGCCTGATTGTCGCGGATTTGCTGCATGATTTTTTGTTCGTTGACCGGACCGACGACAAACAAAAGCATGTTGCTCGGGTGGTAGAACGTTTCGTAGCATTCGTACAACAGCTCTTTTGTAATTTGGGCGATCGATTCGACCGTGCCGGCGATGTCAATTTTGACCGGATGGTTGTGGTACATGCTTTCGATGGCGCCAAAATAAACGCGCCAGTCCGGGTTGTCGTCATACATGCGGATTTCCTGGCCGATAATGCCTTTTTCTTTTTCCACCGTCTTGTCGGAAAAATACGGCGTTTGCACAAAATCAATCAGCGTTTCCAAGTTTTTCTCGACGTTGTCGGTGCTGGAAAACAAATAGGCCGTGCGGGTGAACGTCGTAAAAGCGTTCGCCGAGGCGCCTTGTTTGCTGAACTGTTGAAACACGTCGCCGTCTTCTTTTTCAAACAGCTTATGTTCCAAAAAGTGGGCGATGCCGTCCGGGACGCGTTTCATCTCTGTTTGGCCGAGCGGGACAAACTGGTTGTCCACCGAACCGTAATTCGTCGTAAACACGGCGTACGTTTTGTTGAATCCCTTTTTCGGCAAAATGTACACGTCAAGACCGTTGTCCATTTTTTCGTAGAACAGCTCTTCTTGCAGCGTCTCATACACCCGTTTTTCCATCTTCCGTCCCCCCCTCCATTCCGGTCAAAAAGTATACCGTATCCAACTCCACCTTTTCAGCGACGCGCACGATGTCTTCGCGCCCGATTTCCTCCGTGCCGGCCAGCCATTCGTGAAGCGGACGCTTCCGCGCGGAGACGACGTTGTGGTACAGCACTTCGACAAGTCCGCGCGGCGTGTCGAGCGTCTCAAGCAGCTGATTGCGGATGACCGCTTTCGTCTGCGCGATTTCTTCATCCGTAAAATCGCCGTTTTTCATCGCCTGCATTTGCTCGTCGATAATGCGCCGCGCCTTCTCGTAATTGGCCGGCTCAATGCCGGACATGACCATGAGCAGCCCTTTATGGCTTTCAAGTCTTGAGGCGGCGTAATAAGCAAGGCTCGCCTTCTCGCGGACGTTAATGAACAACTTCGAATGGGAAAAACCACCAAAAATACCATTAAACATCTGCAAGGCGTAGTAATCGTCATCCTCGTATGTGACATTCGTTCGGTAGCCGATGTTCAATTTCCCTTGCTTGACGTCTTGCCGTTCGATCACTTCCTTCACTTCCCCACGCGCTTTTGCCTGAGCTTGGGGCGTACACGCCGGCTCTGCGCGGTCGGGCAGCAAAAAGCGCTGACGGACGGTGTTGAGCACCTCTTCTTCGTCGACATCGCCGATGACATACAAGTCAAGCTCATCTTCAGCCAACGCCCGCTCATAATAGCGGTGCAGTCCTTCCGCTGTAATGGCGTCGACATCCTCGAGCTCGCCATTAGGCGAGAGCGCGTACGGCTCCCCTTTGCACATTTCTTCCACGAGACGCATGCTCGCATAGCGCATTTTGTCGTCGTAAACGGCTTGAATGCGTTGGCGCAGCGCCCGTTTTTCCTGCACGACGATGTCCTCGACAAACCGGCCGCCGTCAAGCGCCGGGCGGAGAAGCAAGTCGGCAAGCAGTTGAAGCGCTTTCGATAGCAACGGCGTTTGTTTAGGCAAAAACCGTTCATTGGCGACATCGATGCGAATCGTCATGATATGATGTTCGCCTTTTTTCGTTAAATCGACGTTCAGCGTCGCCCCGTACAGTTCATCCAAATAGGTGCGCAGCGCCTTGACGCTCGGATAGTCGGCCGTGCCGCTTTGCAAAACGTACGGAAGCAGCGCGCGCAGCGTCACCGTTTCCTTGGCGAGCGGCGCTTTCATTTTCCAAACGAGTGTATTCGTTTTGTACTTATCGGTCGGAATCGTATGGACGCGAACCGGCCCAACCGCCGTTATTTTTTCATCGACCAAGCCAACTCCTCCTTTTCTGTCGCAAAATGGGCGGCATGCTTATTGTGAGATGTCTTATCAACAATATACCTGTTGCCAAGCGACAAATGCAAACAAATCCGCCTAGTTCGTCCGATGCGCTTGGAAACATGGCCATCATGGGAATGAAAAACAGCTGTCCGGTTGCGCCGGACAGCTGCAAGTTCTACCGTTTCCCTTTGATATATGGCGTGCCGGCCGCTTTCGGCGCCTCCGCCCGCCCGATGAAGCCGGCGAGCGCCAAAATGGTGAGCACGTACGGGGCGATGAGCAAGTAAACCGTCGGAACGTTTTTCAAAAACGGAATGGTTTGCCCGACAATGCTTAAGCTTTGGGCCAGTCCGAAAAAGAGCGCCGCTCCCATCGCGCCGATCGGATGCCATTTGCCAAAAATCATGGCGGCGAGCGCCATAAATCCGTGCCCAGAAATCGTCGCATGGCTAAAATCGCGGGAAATGATCGTCGCGTATACCGCACCGCCCAAGCCGCCGAGCGCGCCGCTGATCATGACAGCGATGTAGCGCATTTTGGCGACATGAATCCCCATCGTATCCGCCGCCATCGGATGTTCGCCGACCGCACGCAGCCGCAGGCCAAACGGCGTTTTATAAATCACATACCAAGAGACAAACGCCAACAAAATGGCGATGTACGACGTCACATACGCATTGGAGAACAACAGCGGGCCGATGACCGGGATGTCGCTCAACACCGGCACATCGATTTTGTCAAACCCGACTTGAATTTGGTCGGTCTGGCCTTTGCCGTACATTTTTTTGACTAAAAACAGCGACAGGCCAAGCGCCAAAAAGTTGATCGCCACCCCGCTGACGACTTGGTCGGCGCGAAAGGTAACCGACGCGACAGCGTGCAGCAGGGAAAATACAGCGCCGACCACCATGGCAGCCAATAAGGCAAGCCACGGCGTCCATTCGCCAAACCGATCGGCAAACGTCAAATTAAAGACGATGCCGACAAACGCGCCGATGGTCATCAATCCTTCAAGCCCGATGTTGACGACGCCGGACCGTTCGCTGAACACGCCGCCAAGCGCCGTGAAAATGAGGGGAGCCGCAAAGAAAATCGCTGTCGGGATAATCGTCTGCAACACGTCATACACGCTCACTTACTCCGCCCCCTTTTGCCAGCGAGATAACAGCCAGCGAATCATATAGCTCGATGCCACAAAGAAAATGATGAGCGCGATAATAATGTCAACGAGTTCGGTCGGCACGCCGGCGCTTGACGGCATTTCCAACGCCCCGACTTTTAAGGCGCCAAACAACAAGGCGGAGAGCAAAATGCCAAACGCGTTGTTGCCGCCAATCAGGGCGACGGCGATGCCGTCAAACCCGAGGCCGGTAAAGCCGGCTTTCGTCGAGATGTTTCCAAATGTGCCAAGCCCCTCCATCGCCCCGGCGACGCCGGCAAAAGCGCCGGAGATGACCATCGCTAAAATGATGTTGGCGCGCACGTTCATGCCGGCATACTGGGAGGCATGCTGGTTGAACCCGACCGCCCGCAGCTCAAACCCTTTCGTCGTCCGCTCAAGCAAAAACCACATGACAAATGCAGCGGCGACAGCGATGAAAATGCCGTAATGCATGGTGGAATGATACGTAATGGCATCAAAAAAGTCGGAGTGAAGCGATGCGCTTTCTTTCACCGGCTTTGATTTAAATCCCTCATCGGACAAAACGGAACGGATGATGGCGTTCGTTACATGCAAAGCAATATAGTTCATCATAATCGTAATAATGACTTCATGCACTTTTAAATACGCCTTTAGCACGCCCGGGATCAGCCCCCAAAGCGCTCCGGCGAGGGCGGCCGCCAAAATGGCGAGCGGCAAATGGATGATTTTCGGCAAGTCGAACGACACGCCGACCCAGACGGCCGCCAGCCAGCCGACGATCAGCTGCCCTTCGACCCCGATGTTAAACAAGCCGGTGCGAAAAGCAAACGCCACCGCCAACCCGGTTAAAATGTACGGCGTCGTCTGGCGGATCGTTTCGCCGATATAGTACGTATCGCCAAATGCCCCGTACACGAGAGCGTAAAACCCAGCGATCGGGTTGTAGCCGCTCACGAGCATGACGATGGATCCGGCAGCCATGCCGAGCAAGACGGCCAATACAGGAATCAACAATTGCTGGAGACGGTTTGACTTCATCACGACACACCTGCTTCCTTCCGTTTGCTTCCGGCCATCAGCAGCCCGAGCTCTTGTTCCGTCGTCTCTTTCGGATCGACGATGGCGACAATTTTCCCCTCATAAATAACGGCGATCCGGTCGCTGACGTTCATGACTTCATCGAGCTCAAATGAGACGAGCAGCACCGCTTTGCCGCGGTCGCGCTGTTCGATGAGCCGCTTATGGATAAACTCGATCGCGCCGACGTCAAGCCCCCTTGTCGGCTGGGCGGCGATCAACAAATCCGGGTCGCGGTCAACTTCGCGGCCGATGATCGCTTTTTGCTGGTTTCCGCCCGACAGCGCCCGCGCCTTCGTATATTCATCCGGCGTGCGCACGTCAAATTCGCGGATGAGCTGACGCGCTTTGTCGTAGATCGCTTTAAAGTTCAGCACGCCCCGCTTTGAATACGGCGGCTTGTAATACGTTTGCAGCACCATGTTTTCGCCGATCGGAAAATCGAGGACAAGCCCGTGCTTATGCCGGTCTTGCGGAATATGGCCGACGCCGGCTTCGATGATTTTGCGCGGCGGCAAGTTCGTAATATCGCGGCCGTTCAGCTTCACCGTGCCGGATTCCGCTTTCAGAAGGCCGGTAATCGCCTCGATCAGCTCGGTTTGCCCGTTGCCGTCGACCCCGGCGATGCCGACGATCTCCCCGGCGCGCACCGTCAAGTTCAAACCGTTGACCGCTTTGATCCCGCGCGCGTCCTTGACGACTAAGTCTTTAATTTCCAACACCGATTTTCCCGGTTCAGCCGGTTTCTTAGCGGTCGTAAACTGCACCTCGCGGCCGACCATGAGCGCCGCCAGCTCGTTCGGGTTCGTTTCCGCGACCTCAAGCGTCGCGATCCCTTTGCCGCGGCGGATGACGGTGACGCGGTCGCACACTTCCATAATTTCTTTTAGCTTATGGGTGATTAAAATGATCGATTTTCCTTCGCGGACGAGCGTGCGCATAATTTGGATGAGCTCGCGGATTTCCTGCGGCGTCAAAACCGCTGTCGGTTCGTCAAAAATCAAAATATCCGCGCCGCGGTAGAGCGTTTTTAAAATTTCCACGCGCTGCTGCATGCCGACGGAAATGTCGGCAATTTTCGCTGTCGGATCGACCGCCAGCCCATACCGTTCCGACAGCTCGCGCACCTCCTGTTCGGCCCGCTTCATATCGATCGTTCCCGCCCGCGTCGGTTCGCTGCCTAAAATGATGTTTTCCGTCACCGTGAACGTATCGACGAGCATAAAGTGCTGATGCACCATGCCGATGCCAAGATCGTTGGCGACGTTCGGGTCGGTAATGCGCACCGGCTTTCCTTTCACGCGGATTTCGCCGCCGTCCGGCTGGTATAAACCGAACAGCACGTTCATGAGCGTCGATTTGCCGGCCCCGTTTTCGCCAAGCAGAGCGTGTATCTCCCCCTTTTTCACTTGCAGCGTAATGTTGTCATTGGCGACAAACGAGCCAAACACTTTGCGGATATTGAGCATTTCAATCACGTATTCCAAGCGATTCACTCCTTACTGCAGCGGGGTCAAAATCACAAAATGAGAGGCGGCAGCAAAACAGCCGCCCTTCATTTTATGATTTTGAAGAAGGCTAGCGGCGCGCACTAGCCTTCTTCGCCGTTGTTCGTCACTTGATCGTCGCAGCGAATTGCTCGTACTCTTTCCGATTCGTCGGCACTTTCACTTCGCCCTTGATAATTTTTTCTTTCCATTCGTCAACAGCTTTCAGCACATTTTCTGGAATGTTGTCTTGTGTCGGAGCGATGCCAACCCCATTTTCCGGCAACCCGTACTCAATCGTTTTGCCGCCCGGGAAGTCGCCGTCTTTCGCCCGTTTCGCCGTGTCATAGACAGCGACGTCGACGCGTTTCACCATCGAAGTGAGCGTTACGTTGTACGTTTTGCCGCCGACTTTCACTTTCCCTTCCGGTGCTTGGTCTTTATCAACGCCGATCACCCAAATTTCACGGTTCGGATCTTTTTTCTTCAAGTCTTTTGCCTCTGAGAAAACACCGTTTCCAGTCGCCCCGGCCGCATGGTAGATGATGTCGACGCCGGAAGCGTACATGCTCGAAGCGATCGCTTTCCCTTTATCCGCTTGGTTAAACGCCCCTGCGTATTGCACTTGAACGGTCGCCTTCGGGTTGACCGCTTTCACGCCGGCGCGGAATCCGCTTTCGAATTTTTCGATCAACGGAATTTCCATCCCACCGACAAAGCCGATTTTATTCGTTTTCGTCATCAAACCGGCAACAACGCCGACAAGGAACGAGCCTTCATGCTCCTTGAACGTGATGCTGGCGACGTTTGGCTCATCAACAACCGTGTCGACGATGGCGAAATGTTTTTTCGGGTTTTGCTTCGCGACTTCTTTCACCGCGTCGCCCATCAAATACCCGATGCCGAAAATCAAGTCAAAGTCGCTGCGCACGAGCTTGTTTAAGTTGGTTGGATAATCGGTGTCGCTCGTCGACTGCAAATAGTCGTACCCACCGCGTCCTTTTTCTAGCCCGTTGTCTTTGCCGAACTTTTGAATCCCTTCCCACGCGGACTGGTTAAACGATTTGTCATCAACGCCGCCGACGTCGGTGACCATGGCGACGCTAAACGTATCTTCCTTATTATTGCCTCCCGCGTTGCCGCCATCCTGGCCGCAGGCGCTAAGCAGCGTGCCGGCGGCAAACAGAACGGACAACGCCCATCCGAATCGTTTTTTCATCATCCATTCCCCCTGAGCTGAAAAGTTTGTTCCTAAAATTAGTATGAAACTTCCGTTCACGTTCTATGTACCCCTTTCACCTCCTTAAAAACCAAACCGTTTCCGCATGACATGAAAGCTGAATTTGTCGGAACGGAAGTAGTTGGTCGAGTAAAAAATCGGCTCGTCGTTTTTGTCGAAATGCATTTGCTTGAGCACAAGCAGCGCCGTTTCCGGGTCGCATTGCAAAATCGGCGACACTTTCTCATGGTAGCCGAGCGGCTCGATGCGCGCAACTGCATAGGCGATGTCGCGGTGCGTTTGGTTGTGCAAGTTTTCAAACAACGATTCGTGTTCGTACGAAATGCCTTTTGGCAAATACTTGCACAAAATTTTATCGAGGCAATAGACGACCGGCTCCCCGTCGGCGGTGCGCACCCGCTCGATCAACAAAATCTCGTCGTCCGGGCGGCATTGAAAACGGCGCATATCGTCTTCTGTCGGCAGCTGGATGGAAGAAGACAAAAAAATCGTTCCCGGTTTTCGTCCGGCTTGGCGGATCATATCCGTGACGCTCGACAGCTGCTCGATGCCGGACGTAAACAGCGGCCGGGCGTTGACAAACGTTCCGACGCCATGGCGGCGGATGATGATGTTTTCCTCCTCCAGCACCCGCAGCGCTTCCCGCAGCGTCGCCCGGCTGACGCCAAGCTGTTTGGCAAGCTCAAACTCAGACGGCAGCTTTTGCTTTTCTTTGTACACGCCAGTTTCAATATCGTGTTTCAAACGGTCGATGACTTGCAAGTACAGATGGCGGTTGTCTGATTTGATTGACATGACAACGTCCTCCACATGATCTCCTGTAAGAGTCAGACCTCTGACATTAGACATATAACCTTTTTGAGACTACTATATCATTTTTTACTGGCCAAATAAATAGGGTTATCAAATTTTGTCGAAAAAAAAGATATGTTTATGGAAGCGCTTCCAATGTGACATACGATTGGCAGGCAGGTGGCATCGACCTGCCTGCTTAGCGATCAGGGCTTGCGATGCAGCGCAAAAGACTGTTGATTTCAGCCCATGTTCAATGGAAAAACCTTGTGACGCCAGCGCTTTTCTGACCAAATGCTCTGAGGCCCATTTTCCGCCGAGTGCTACGACGTCTTTTTCAAATCTTCTTTCGACCAAAGAACCGCGCGCGGTTTGCTCCCTTCGTACGGACCGACGACGCCTCGCTCCTCCATGGCGTCGATCAGCCGGGCGGCGCGGTTGTAGCCAATGCGGAAGCGGCGCTGCAGCATCGACACAGAAGCGCTTTGCATTTCCACAACAAGGCGGACGGCCTCTTCATACAAGTCGTCTTCGAAGGCCGATGCGTTCGCCTCCTCTTCCGGCACGATCATCTCCTCGTAATATTGGGCCTGCTGCTGGCCGATGACAAATTGGACGACGTCTTCCACTTCTTGATCGGACACAAATGCGCCTTGCACGCGCACCGGTTTGGACGCGCCCATGGGCAAAAACAGCATGTCGCCGCGGCCGAGAAGTTTTTCCGCCCCGCCCACATCGAGAATGGTGCGTGAGTCAATTTGCGATGAGACGCTGAACGCGATGCGTGACGGAATGTTGGCCTTAATGACGCCCGTGATAACGTCAACCGACGGGCGTTGAGTGGCGATGATCAAGTGAATGCCGGCCGCGCGCGCCATTTGCGCCAACCGAGTGATCGCCTCTTCCACATCTGACGAAGCGACCATCATCAAGTCAGCCAGTTCGTCAATGATGACGACGATATATGGCAAAAGCGGCTGCTGCTCCAGCGCGGCTTCGTTCTGTTGACGGATATGCTCGTTATACCCTTCAATGTTGCGCGTGCCGGTATGGGAAAACAGCTCGTAGCGCCGTTCCATTTCTTGGACGACTTTTTTCAGCGCTTGAGCCGCTTTTTTCGCATCGGTGACGACCGGCGTCAACAGATGCGGAATGCCATTGTAGACGCTTAGCTCGACCATTTTCGGGTCAATCATCATCAACTTCACTTCATGGGGCTTGGTGCGCATGAGCAGGCTGACGATAATGCCGTTGATGCAGACGCTTTTCCCGCTCCCGGTAGCGCCGGCGATCAACAAATGCGGCATTTTGTTCAACTCGGCGGCAACGACTTCCCCGGAAATGTCGCGCCCGAGCGGGATCAACAGCTTGGATTCGGACCTTGTGTGCTCGACCGCCTCCAGCACTTCGCGCAGCGAGACGGTGGCGATCTCCTCGTTCGGCACTTCGATGCCGATTGCGGACTTGCCGGGGATGGGCGCTTCAATGCGGATGTCTTTCGCCGCCAAGGCGAGCGCCAAGTCGTCGCTTAAGCTGACGATTTTGCTCACTTTCACCCCGACGTCCGGGTACACTTCATATTTTGTCACCGCCGGGCCAAGGTGCACCTGCGTCACTTTCGCCTTGACGCCAAAGCTTTGGAACGTTTTTTCCAGCTTGCGCGCATTGGCATAAATATTCGCATGGTCGGTCGATTGCCCAGCCGGCTTTGGCGGACGGAGAAGTTCAAGCGGCGGCAAATCGTAATTGGCATTTTCATGCTCGGAAAACGCCAACGGCGGGGATGCCCCCCCTTCGCTGTCGTCATCTTCCGCAGACAGCTGTTTCTCTTCTTCCGGCTCGGCGGCCGCCCGGACGGCGGCAAAATCGGATATGATCGGCGGCGGCGAAAGCAATTCGTCGTCCGCCTCAGCAGCCCCGGCTTCTGCCGATTCCTCGGCCGGATAGGCGGCCGTCCGCCGTGAACGCCGGCCTCGTTCTACACTCGCTCGCCGTTTTCTCCCCGCGAGCCATTGTTTCACATCGGCGACGAACGCCAGCCATTCCTTCCGCACAAGCGCGGCCGCCCCAACAACTATCTGTCCGATCGTTTCGCGCAGCGATTTCCCGGTCAATACGACAAAGCCGACTACAAACAGCAGAAAACAAATCCATTTTGTCCCGAGCGAATCAAACAGCTGATAGCTGGCGGCAAACAACAGAGCGCCAGCCATTCCGCCGCCTAGGTCGGCATGGGACTCCTTTCCGCCCGCCTCGTTCCAAAACAGCGCCCACGTCGTCCGGATGACGCTCGGATCAAGCTCACCGCGCCGCGACATGAGCTCAAACAACTTTTCGTGACTTAGCAGCAAAAGCGCCGCTGTGATGACTGACACGCCGACAAACGGACGGCTCGCCCATGACGGCCACGATCGTTTCCAAATGAGGATGAGCGATAAAATGAACACTCCCCCTATTAACAGCATGTACCATTCGCCGAAAAAAAAGCGGCCGACAAGCACGAATGTTTCCCCGACAAGCCCGAGGCGAGCCATCGCCACAACGGCAACAGCCAGCAGCCCGAGACCGATCAATTCAAAGCGAATCGTCTCCGTCCATGACTGTTTCTTTGGCGGTTTTCCTTTTTTTTGTCGCTTTCGTTTCGCCATGATCGCTCACTCCAGCATGAATGAATTGGCAAGCCGGAAAAAAGCAGCCAACAATGGCTGCTTTTTTCCGTTTGTCTATTATTATATCATGAACAACTTGACAATTCATTACGATGTTGCGACAGAAACCGGAAACCGCACCCCTGGCGCATACTTAGCGTTTAAAAAATGATAGGGGTTGGTGCTTAAGTTTTGCACGATTTCATATTCGCCCGTATCGGTCATTTGGACGAGCAACGGGATGCCTTCGTAATGCACTAGCTTTTGCTTTTCATACGCGGCCGCATCGACCGGGAACACCAAATGTTCCGGCATGATCGTGTACAAAATCATTGGATCATCTTCCCTTCGCCGCCTTTTTTCGCTTCGATCAGCTGGCGCAGCTTCGCCATGGCCTGTGAGACGCCGCCCACTTCATCGATCAAGCCGTACCGGACCGCATCGGGACCGACGACGTTCGTGCCGATGTCGCGCGTCAAATTGCCTTTGGAAAACATGAGCTCTTTAAACTTCTCCTCGCTAATGTTGGAATGCTTCGTTACGAAGCGGACGACGCGTTCCTGCATTTTATCCAAATACTCAAACGTCTGCGGGACGCCAATGACAAGCCCCGTCAAACGGATCGGATGAATCGTCATCGTCGCCGTCTCAGTGATGAACGAATAGTTGCACGAAACGGCGATCGGCACGCCGATCGAATGGCCGCCGCCAAGCACGATGGAAACGGTCGGTTTTGACAGCGAAGCGAGCATTTCCGCAATCGCAAGCCCGGCCTCCACATCACCGCCGACCGTATTTAAAATGACGAGCAGCCCTTCGATTTTCGGATTTTGCTCAATGGCGACGATTTGCGGGATCACATGTTCGTATTTTGTCGCCTTGTTTTGCGGCGGCAGCTGAATATGACCTTCAATTTGGCCGACAATCGTCAGACAATGAATGTTCGTATCCGGTTCCATTTGCGGGACGTTCGTCTGCCCAAGCTGGGTGATGGCAGCAGTGGCCTCTTCCGTTTTCGTTTCCGGTTTTTCTTCCGTCTCTTCCTGAAGGTAACGCTCCTTGTCCATCGATTCCTTCTCCTTTCTATCGGTCATACGTTTAGTATGGCCGAAAAGAAAAAGAAAAATGCCGGCAACGGTTCACCGTTTCCAGCATTTCCCTTGGACTTTGAGCATGATTGCGTTATACCTCCATAATAATCGGCAAAATCATCGGCTTTCGCTTCGTTTTCTCAAACAAAAACTGGCTTAGCGCCTCGCGAATGTTCGCCTTTAACGATGACCATTCCAGCATGTATGATTCCAGACAGCGCTTAATGATCTCCGCCACCATTTGCTCAGCCTCTTCCAACAGCGTCTCCGCCTCGCGCATATAAACGAATCCGCGCGAGATGATTTCCGGTCCAGCAGCAATCGTTTTCGCTTCTTTGTTTAGTGTCACCACGGCGATCAAAATGCCGTCCTGCGACAACAAACGCCTGTCGCGCAACACAATGTTGCCGACGTCGCCGATGCCGAGGCCATCGATTAAAATGTTGCCGTACGGCACTTTACCGCCAGGGCGGGCGGCTCCGCCGCGAAATTCGACCACTTCACCTTTGTCAAGCAAAAACGTCCGCTCTTCCGAGATGCCGACCGCCTTCGCCAACCGGGCGTGCGCCTTTTGCATTCGGTACTCCCCATGCACCGGGATGAAATATTTCGGCTTCATCAAATTAAGCATGAGCTTAAGCTCTTCTTGGCAGCCGTGCCCGGACACGTGCACTTGCCGATCGCGGTAAATGACGTTCGCCCCAGCCCGGTATAGGGCGTCGATCGTTTTCGAAAACCCAAGCTCATACCCCGGCATGACAGAAGCAGCGACGATGACGGTGTCTCCTTCTTTAATGTTCACCTGCTTGTTCGCCTGCCGCGCCATGCGCCAAAGCGCACTCATCGGCTCGCCATGACCCCCGGTCGTCAAAATGACGAGTTCATCATCCCCATAGCGGTCCAAGTCGTAGGCAGAAATCGTCACCTTGTCCGGCAGATGCAAATAACCGAGGCGGACGGCGATGTCCATAATTTTATGCAGCGTTTTGCCGATCACCGCCACCTTGCGCCCGTACTGCTTGGCGGCGTAAAGCACTTGTTGGATGCGCGTAATGTTCGAGGCATAGCAGGCGACAAACACGCGCCCTTTCGCGTGGCCGATCACATCTGCAATCTCATGGGCGACGGCTGTATCAGAGCCGCTGTAGCCCGGACGCTCGGCATTCGTGCTGTCCGACAAAAGACAAAGCACCCCTTGTTCGCCGATTTGCGCCATTTTCCCCAAGTCGGCGCGATTATTGCCATACGGCGTCTGGTCAAATTTAAAATCGCTCGTGTACACGATCGCTCCTTGCGATGTATGCAGGCTGATGCCGATGGAATCGGGGATGCTGTGGATCGTGCGGAAAAACGTCACTTTTGCTTTGTCAAACAGCAGTTCAGCGTCAGGATGAATTTCATTCAGTTTGGCGTTTGCAATGCCTTGCTCTTTTAAAATCGCTTCCGCCAACCCGAGCGTCAGCTTCGTCCCGTAGACTGGCACAGACAGCTGCTTGAGCACGTAGGCGATCGCTCCCATATGCTCCTCATGCCCGTGAGTGAGAAAAATCGCCTGAATGCGGTGCTGCCGTTCAATTAAGTAGGCAATGTCCGGGATGACTTTGTCAATGCCAAACATCTCATCTTCCGGGAACATCACCCCGGCATCGAGGACGAAAATGTCCTCGTCCAATTCGACGACATACATGTTTTTGCCGATTTCCCCGACTCCCCCAAGGGCAAAAATGCGTATTTTCTCTACTGGCTTTATTTTGGATTTCAAGGCTGCGTCCTCCCAATTGTGATGCTAACCCGCTCAAAGTCACTTGCCTTTATTATAACGAATTGACGCCAAAAAACACAAGATGGTTCATGAACGAGCTGGCGCATTTCACCGTCTCGACAAAAAAGCCCCAACGTCCGAACCGACGCTGGGGTCATTTGCTGCACGGATATGGCCATCAAGCATCAAGCAGACGGCTGAGCTCGTTTCGCTCCTGCTCGGTGAGCGGAACGAGCGGAAGGCGCACCGAGCCGACATCCAAGCCGCGCAACTGCAGGGCGGTTTTCACCGGCACCGGGCTCGGCGCAGCGAACAGCCCTTTCATGAGCGGCAGCCATTTCCGGTGCAACGCGGCGGCGGCTTGATGGTCGCCGGCCTGGAACGCACGAATCATTTGTTGCATTTCGTTGCCGATGATGTGCGATGCAACAGAAACCACGCCGGCGCCGCCGATCGCCAACACCGGCAGCGTCAAGCTGTCATCGCCGCTATACAGCTGAAAATCGTCCGGCGTGCGTTCAATGATTTCCGCCATCGCTTCTAAATTGCCGCCGGCTTCTTTGACCGCGACAATATTCGGAATCGCTGCCAGCCGAATGACGGTCTCAGGAGCGAGGTTGACCGACGTGCGCCCCGGCACGTTGTACAACATGACCGGCAGCGGCGTGCTCTCAGCGATCGCTTTAAAATGCTGATACAGCCCTTCTTGATTCGGTTTGTTGTAATATGGCGCCACAAGCATGACAGCGTCGACGCCTGCTTCTTCCGCCCGTTTCGTCAGCTCGATCGAGGCGCGCGTATTGTTCGTTCCCGTCCCAGCAATAACCGGCACGCGGCCATTGACGACGGAAACGACATGGCGGAACAGTGCGACTTTCTCTTCCGTCGTCAACGTCGGCGATTCGCCGGTCGTGCCTGCGACAACAAGCGCATCCGTGCCGTTGTCAAGCAAATAGTTGACGAGTTCTGTCGTTTTCGCTAAATCTAAGTTTCCTTTTCGGTCAAAGGGGGTGACCATCGCAGTGACGACATTCCCGAACTGAACCACGGTTTTCACTCCTCATTTTCAAATCGGTTGATCATTCGTCCTGTTCGGCCTCGGACAGGCAAAAGGCGTCATGCAAGGCATTGACGGCCTTTTCCATATCGTCTTGTTTGACTAATACCCAAATGGTCGTATGGCTGTCTGCCGATTGCAAAATTTGGATGCCTTGCTCCGATAGAGCGGTGACGATTTTGGCCGTTACTCCCGGCACACCGGCAATGCCGGCGCCAACGACCGACACTTTGGCGCAGCGGGGCGTCACAACCGGATCATAGCCAATGCGGCGCAAAGCGGCTATCGCTTTTTCCGTCATATCTCCGCTCACCGTATAGACGACGCCGTACGGTGAAATGTTGATAAAGTCGACGCTGATTCCTTCGTGAGCCATCGCCTGAAATACATCCGACTGCAGTTCATAATGCCCTTCTTTTGCCAACACTTTCATTTGCGTCACATTGGCGACGTACGTAATGCCCGTGACGAGACGCTCTTTCACATCGCTTCCTCTTTGACCGCGCACCGATGACGCAACGAGCGTCCCCGGCCCATCGGAATACGTTGAACGGATGCGCAGCGGCACTTTCGCCTGCATGGCGATTTCCACCGCGCGCGGATGGATCACTTTCGCCCCTTGGTACGCCATATTGCAAATTTCCGTATAGGTGACAACTTCCAACGGCCGAGCATTTTCGACAATGCGCGGGTCGGCCGTCATCACGCCATCGACATCGGTAAAAATGTCAACCCACTCGGCGTTTAGCGCCGCGCCGAGCGCCGCGGCCGATGTATCGCTCCCGCCGCGCCCGAGCGTTGTGATGTCTCCGTTTTCCGCCATGCCTTGAAAGCCGGCGACGACGACGACGTCGTATTCCCGAAGCGCTTCAAGCAACCGTTCGCAGCGCATTTCAACAATTTTGGCGTTCGTATGATCACTGGTCGTGCGAAATCCGGCTTGCGCGCCGGTAAACGCCGTCGCCTTGATGCCGTGTTCGTTCAGCAAGTTGCTGAACACGACGCTCGAAATGATTTCCCCGCACGCCATAAGCATATCTTGCTCGCGCTTCGTCACATGGTGACGGGCTCCGCCGATCAAGCCAAGAAGCGTGTCGGTCGCATACGGATCGCCTTGGCGGCCCATCGCTGATACAACGGCGACGACTTTGTACCCATCTCCAAGCGCGTTTTCAATATGGCGGCGCGCCAAGTTTCGCCCGCGTTCGTCGCGGACGGACGTGCCGCCGAACTTTTGAACAATGATTTTCATGATAACACCCCGATGCTCGTTAAATGAGCCCGAGCTTCAGCAAACTTTCGGCAATTTGCACGGAATTTGAAGCAGCCCCTTTTAGCAAGTTGTCGGCAACAATCCATAAATGAAAGGCGCGGCTGTTGTCCAAATCGCGGCGGATGCGGCCGACAAAGACGTCGTATTGGCCGACGCAGTTGGCCGGCATCGGATACAGCTGTTCGCTCGGATCGTCTTGGAGAACGACGCCCGGCGCCTCGCGCAGCACCGCTTGCAAATCGGCAGCCGTGACACCGTCTTGCTCGATCTCGATATACACCGACTCCGAATGCCCGCTCGCCACCGGAATGCGCACGCACGTCGCCGCGACGCTCAGCTCGGGCATATGCATGATTTTTTTCGTTTCGTTGATCATTTTCATCTCTTCGAACGTAAACCCGTTATCTTGAAACTTATCGATTTGCGGAATGGCGTTAAACGCGATTGGGTAATGCTTCCGGTCCGATTTGACCGGCAAAATGGTTGCCTCGAACGGCTTATTGTCAAGCACCGCTTTCGTCTGCTCGTACAGCTCTTCAATCGCCTGCGCCCCTGCTCCCGAGACGGCCTGGTACGTGGAAACAATGACGCGGGATAAGCCGAACGCCTTCCGAATCGGCTCAAGCGCCACGACCATTTGAATCGTCGAGCAGTTCGGATTGGCGATGATGCCGTTATGCCATGTCAAATCGCTTTCGTTCACTTCCGGGACGACAAGCGGCACGTTTTCCTCCATCCGGAATGCGCTCGTGTTGTCGATGACAATCGCCCCGCGCCGAACCGCCTCCGGCGCCAATGCTTTCGACACTGCGCCGCCAGCGCTGAATAAGGCGATATCAACCCCATCAAAGCGCTCGGGCGCGGCGGCCTGCACTTCAATCTCTCTGCCGCGGAAGCGCATTTTTTTGCCAGCCGAGCGTTCTGACGATAACAACGTTAATGTTCCGACCGGGAAGTTCCGGTCTTCAAGCGTCCGCACCATTTGTTGTCCGACTGCCCCCGTGGCTCCGACGACAGCGACATGGTATTGTTTTTCAGCCATCCACCATTCTCCTTCCACATCGTCACTCTAAAGAGGTGAATTCATAGTCTTTATTTTATCACATTCCGCTGCGGACGAGAGAAAATTTTTCTGCCCGGCGTCGATTTTCCACACCCTCCGTTAGTCGTTGTAACGGAACCGTTCGATCACAACTGGCTGCAGCTGCTTTCCTTCCAAGGCGGCAAGCACAGTGTCACGCAGGAGCGTCATGCGCGCCACCATCGAGTTCGGTTTGGCGTGCGGAGCATCTTGGCCAAACGGGATGAAGTAAATGTTTTTCGCCGCCATCAGCCGCATCAAATTGACGCCGTTTAGGCCGAGGGCGTCATTCGTGGAAATGCCGAGCACGACCGGGCGGTGGTTGCGCATCGTCGCCTTGGCGGCCATCAACACCGGTGAATCGGTCATGGCGTTTGCCAGCTTGCTCATCGAGTTGCCGGTCAGCGGCGCGATGACCATGCAGTCGAGCGGGATTTTCGGCCCGAGCGGTTCAGCCTTGACGATCGTGTCAATCACCTCGTTCCCGGTCAATTGCTCGAGTTTTTTCACCCACTCTTCCCCTTCGCCAAACCGGGTGTTCGTCGTCTTCACCGTATACGTGACGATTGGCAGCACCTCCGCCCCTTCATTCACGAGTTTTTCAATTTCCGGGAACACAGCGTCATACGTGCAGTGCGATCCAGTCAGGCCGAAGCCGATCCGCTTTCCCTTCAGGCTTTTTTCGCTCATTGTTTATTCTCCTCCCGTTTCTGTAAATCTTGATACAAAAGCTGCGCCAAGACGTTGGCGATAATTTGTCCGGCCGTTTTCGGCGCGACGACCCCCGGCAGCCCAGGCGCCAAGATGGCTTTCACTCCGCGCTTTTCAGCATAGCGGAAATCGGTGCCGCCCGGCTTTGACGCCAAATCGATGATCAGCGTATGGGCCGGCATTTTCGCGATGACGCTCGCCGTTACAATCAAATGGGGGACGGTGTTAACACAAACGTCGATATCGCGCACTTCTTTTTCCAAATCATTCAAATGAAACGGTTCAAGCCCCATTTCCGTAATGCGGGCCAAATGTTCCGACCGGCGCGCCCCGACTTTCACTTTTGCCCCCAAAGCGGCAAATGTCCGGGCGACGGTCATGCCGACGCGCCCCAATCCTAAAACGGCGATGCGGGAACCGTGAATCGTAAAATCGGTGTGCTGGATCACCATCATCACCGTTCCTTCAGCGGTCGGGATCGAGTTGTAAATGGCGACATCATCGCGCTCAAACAGCTGGATGTATTTGCGCCCGGTCTTTTTCATCAGTTCGTCTAAATACGAGTTGCTGATGCCGGAATAAACGGTGCACCGCTTGGCTGTTTTTTGCACCATCTCTTCCGTGAACGGAATCGGCTCGTGGGAAAACACGCTGTTGACCTTGCCATCCAATGTCGTGCCGTGAACCGGCAAAATGATCGCATCCAGGTCGGCAAAATCGACCTCCTCGATCGACATCTTCGTCGCCCCGGTAAAATGGTGGGCGAGCTGGTCAAAGCCGACAAGCGACAATTTGGCGTCCAGTTCAACAAGCTTGCGAATCACTTCAAGTTGCCGCGCATCGCCGCCGATGATGGCGACATGCATTCCTGTCAACATCATATGTCCTCGTCACCTTCTTTACTGGCAAACTGCTCCGTTTCTTTTCCCATCTTATGTTGGAAGAAAAATATAGGTGAATGCCCTTGGCGGAAAAATAGGCCATTGGCGGGCGGCATTTTTTGCCCGCCCGTTTCTTACATATAGAAGTAGGGAAGAGGGAAGGGGGAATCAGCGTGCGGCTGAGTGAATTAAGCGGCAAAGAAATCGTCGATGTGCGGCGGGCGGAGCGGCTTGGGGTGCTTGGGCAAACGGATTTGGAAATCAACGAACAAACAGGGCAAATCGAAGCGTTGCTCATCCCGACTGGAAAATGGTTCGGGTTTCGCAAAGACGGGCAGGAAATTCGCGTGCCGTGGAAGTATATTCGCAAAATCGGCGCCGATATGGTGATGATCGACGCTCCAGAACAAGAATGACGGGCGCGCCAAACGAAAAAAGCTAACAACCTCACAACGGGTCGTTAGCTTTTTTTATGCCCGACAGGGGCTACGATCGAAGCGGGCGCGGCAGCACGCCATCCGGGCTGATTAAGGCGAGCGCGTAATCATCGGTAAAAATGGTGCGCGCTAGCTCATTCACTTTTTCCACCGTGACGCTTTCAATTTCCTCGATAATCTCGTCAAGCGACCGATGGCGGCCGAGAAGAAGTTCGTTTTTGCCGTTGCGGCTCATGCGGCTGTTCGTGCTTTCAAGCCCAAGCATCAAGCTTCCTTTCATCTGTTCTTTGCTGTTATGCAGCTCTTTTTCCGTAATACCGTCTTCTTTCAACTGGCGCAGCGTCCGTTGGATCGTTTCAAACAAAACGTCAAGCTGGCTGCTCCCCGTGCCAGCGTAAATGGCGAGCAAGCCGCTGTCTTGGTAGGCGGAATGGTACGAGAACACCGAATACGCCAATCCGCGCTGTTCGCGCACTTCTTGAAACAGCCGGCTGCTCATGCTGCCGCCTAAAATATTGTTGAGGATCAGAAGCGGATACGCATCCGGGTGGCCGACCGGCAGGCCGTTGAACCCGATGCATACGTGCGCCTGCTCCGTGTCTTTTTTGCGCGCGAGCTTTTGCGGCGCAAACGTCGGCGTCCCTGACGGAGCGGGCTTGCGGGACGCAGTGAACGAGCCGAAATAACGTTCGACTTCAGTGATAAACCGCTCATCGACATTGCCGGCAACGGAAACGACAACGCGATCCGGAGTATAGTAGTCGGCCATATATTGGCGCAACGTGTCCCCCGTAAACGTGCGCAACGTCTCTTCCGTGCCTAAAATCGGGTAGCCGAGCGGATGGCCCGCATAGCATGCCTTGCCGAGCAAATCGTGGACGATGTCATCCGGCGTGTCTTCGTACATTTTGATTTCCTCAAGCACCACGTTCCGCTCTTTTTGCAGCTCGTCCTCAACGAACGTCGAGTGGAAAAACATATCGGCAAGCATTTCCAACGCGAGCGGTGCATGTTCGTCCAACACTTTGGCGTAATAGCACGTATACTCTTTCGACGTAAAGGCGTTCACTTGCCCGCCGATGCTGTCAAACGCTTCGGCGATGTCCCGGGCCGTGCGCGTCGCCGTCCCTTTAAAAAACATGTGCTCTAAAAAGTGGGAAATGCCGTTGTTTTGTTCCGTCTCATTGCGCGAACCTGTGCCGATCCATACGCCGATGGCCACCGACCTTACAGTCGGAATTTGCTCCAACACGATTCGCACGCCGTTTTTGCACGTGTACTTGTTAATCAACTCCATGTTCCTCCTGTTTTTTGGCCAGTCTTTTCTCGTCGAATAAGGCTGTCAGGCTGCCGATGGCATAGCCTTTCCGCTTGATCGAGGCGATCAGCTCATCGAGTGCGGCCGCCGTCGGCATCGTCGGATGCATCAAAATCATGGCGCCGGGATGGATTTTTGATGTTACCCGTTTCACTATAGCAGATGGCGACGGTTTTTGCCAATCAATTGTATCAACGCTCCACATGATCGTCTTCATGCCGAGCTCGGCGGCGATGTTGACGACGTCATCACGGTAGCTGCCGCTCGGCGGGGCAAACCATTTGCATTTGACCGACGTCGCCGCTTCAATGACTTCATTCGTCTTTTCCAGTTCGCGGCGGACCGCTTCGCTGCTGAGCGTTTTCATATCCGGATGGCTGTAGGAATGGTTGCCGATTTCATGGCCGGCATCTGCTATCATTTTTGCCATCTCCGGATGGTTTTTTACCCATCGCCCTTCCAAAAAGAACGTCGCCTTCACCCCGTGTTTTTTCAACGTCTCAAGCATATCGGGGATGTATTCTTCCCCCCAGGCCACGTTGATGAGCAGCGAGACCATCGGTTTGTCGGGGTGGCCGCGATAGATCGGCGCCGGCGGCAAGTCATCCAAATGAACGCGCGGCGGCACTTGGCGGAACACGAGTTTTCGTTCATCGAACGTTCCCGTTTTCTTCATGTTTTCATAAGAGGCGTCAATATCGACAGCGAGCCCGTTGTACCCCGGCGTCGCCTTCCACACTTTATCAATGACCGCATCCTGGGCGGGAATTTCGTATTGCTTCGCCTGCTTGACAATCGTCTCGTACAGTTTGTCGCGTTCTTTCATGGCGGTCATTTCCGCCGGGCGCCAGCTCTCGATGTAGCCGCCGACCGGAGGCCACTGAACCGCCATCCAAGCGATGAGAAACATGACCGCTAGCGCCATGTATCGGGCATAGCCGTTGTTCACCCTTGTCCCCCTCCTTTTTCACTACTACAACCATATGTCTACGGGAGACAAGTTAGAACATAGCAAAAGAGCCTTAAGAAACAAATTCCTAAGGCTTCATGCGTTGGCGCTCCGGCCGTCTTCCGCGTTTTTCCCGCGGCGGCTCGGCAATGCCGCGCTGCTCGCGCAACACCGCTTTGCGCGACAAGTTGACGCGCCCTTGTTTATCGATTTCGGTCACCTTCACCAAAATTTCATCGCCGATCGACACGACGTCTTCCACTTTGCCGACCCGCTCCTCGGCCAGCTCGGAAATGTGGACGAGCCCGTCCTTGCCGTTGAACAGCTCGACGAACGCGCCGAATTTTTCGATCCGTTTCACCTTGCCCAAATACACTTTCCCCACTTCGACTTCGCGGACGATGTCTTCGATGATTTGCTTTGCTTTTTGGTTGGCCGCTTCATCGACAGAGGAGATGAAAATCGTGCCGTCTTGCTCGATATCGATTTTCACGCCGGTTTCATCGATGATTTTATTGATTTGTTTGCCGCTCGGCCCAATGACCTCGCGGATTTTATCCGGATTGATGTGCATGATCAAAATTTTCGGCGCATATTTGGACAGCTCTTTGCGCGGCTCGCTGAGCGTTTGCATCATATGGTCCAAAATTTCCAAGCGCCCTTTGCGCGCCTGCATGAGCGCCTCTTCCAAAATGTCGCGCGTCAGCCCTTTAATTTTAATGTCCATTTGCAGGGCGGTGACGCCTTTTCTCGTGCCGGCGACTTTGAAGTCCATATCGCCGAGATGGTCTTCAATGCCTTGAATGTCGGTCAAAATTGTGTAATGATCGTCTTGTTTCACCAGCCCCATGGCAATGCCGGCGACCGGCGCTTTAATCGGCACCCCGGCATCCATCATCGCCAGTGTGCTCGCGCAAATGCTCGCCTGCGATGTCGATCCGTTTGACTCGAGCACTTCCGAAACGAGGCGGATCGTGTACGGAAACTCGCGCTCCGACGGCACGACCGGCTCCAACGCCCGCTCCCCAAGCGCGCCGTGTCCGATTTCGCGCCGCCCCGGCCCGCGCATCGGCCCGGTTTCGCCGACGGAAAACGGCGGGAAGTTGTAATGATGCATGAACCGTTTCGATTCTTCCAAATCAAGCCCGTCCAAAATTTGTACATCGCCGAGCGCCCCGAGCGTACAAACGCTCAACACTTGCGTTTGGCCGCGCGTAAACAAGCCCGACCCGTGCGTGCGCGGCAAGACGCCGACCGCCGACGACAGCGGGCGGATTTCATCGACTTTGCGCCCGTCCGGACGGATTTTCTCAACTGTAATCAAACGGCGCACTTCTTCTTTCACAAGCTTGTGCAAAATTTCCTGCACTTGCTTCAGCTTCTCTTCATCCGCCTCTTCCGCTTCGTACTTGGCGATGACGCCCGCTTTTACATCCTCGATGGCAGCATCGCGCGCCAGTTTTTCCGGCACTTGCACCGCCCGCTTAATATCTGCTTCCGCAAGTTGGCGGATTTCCGCCTCCAACTCAGGATCGGGTTCATACAAGACGACTTCCATTTTTTCTTTGCCGACCTGGGCGGCAATTTCCTCTTGGAAAGCAATGAGCCGCTTGACTTCTTCGTGGCCGAACATGATCGCTTCGAGCATCACTTCTTCCGGCACTTCATCCGCGCCGGCTTCGACCATGTTGATGGCATCTTTCGTCCCAGCGACGACAAGATGCAGATCGCTTTTTTCCATCTGCTCGACCGTCGGATTGATGACAAACTGGCCATCGACGCGGCCGACGATGACACCGGCGATCGGTCCTTCAAACGGAATGTCGGAAATCGTCAACGCCGTAGACGCACCGATCAACGCCGCCACTTCCGGGGAGCAGTCTTGGTCGACGCTCATGACCATCGATACGACTTGCACTTCGTTGCGGAATCCTTCGGCAAACAACGGGCGGATCGGCCGGTCGATGAGCCGGCTCGCCAAAATCGCTTTCTCGCTCGGGCGGCCTTCCCGTTTAATAAACCCGCCCGGAATTTTCCCGACCGCGTACAGCCGCTCCTCGTAGTTGACCGTCAGCGGGAAAAAGTCCACATTTTTCGCTTCCCGCGATGCGGTGGCCGTGCTCAGCACCACCGTATCGCCGTAGCGGACGAGCGCCGCCCCGTTCGCCTGTTTTGCCAGTTCGCCGGTTTCAATGACGAGCGGGCGTCCAGCCACATCGATGGAAAACACGCGTTTCTCTTGTTCCATACAGACGAGTACTCCTCTCTATGTACAAAAATAAGGGATCTGCTGATGATTAGTATAGACGAATTGGCGCTATTGTATCATCGCCGCGCAAACGGCGCCTATAAACTAGCAAAAAAGCGGGAATGCTCCCGCTTTTTTATCGACGTAATCCAAGTTTCTTAACTATTTCACGGTAGCGCGCCACATCTTTATTGCGCAAGTAGGCCAACAGCCGGCGGCGTTTCCCGACCATTTTCAGCAGGCCGCGCCGAGAATGATGGTCTTTTTTATGGACGCGCAAATGCTCATTCAAATTGTTGATTTGCTCTGTCAAAATCGCAATTTGCACTTCCGGAGAACCGGTGTCGTTCTCATGGACTTTGAATTGTTCGATGATTTCACGTTTGCGCTCTTGCGTCAATGCCATCATGGTTCACCTCCCTAGTCTTCGATCCCCGTTTGCCGAGCGGGCGTCGGTGACTCGCCTGGCCAAGCAACGGTTCGCATACATTGATTAGAATACCTCTTTTTCCGGCAAAATGCAAGTCTTTTCGTCCAAACGCCGGAAATACTGTTTTGCTTCTTCCTTGTCGCGGGCAATTTGCGCCGCTAGCTCGGCGACGCCGGCAAACTTGCGCTCGCTCCGCAGGCGGCGGTGCCACTCAACCGTCACCGTTTCCCCGTAAATGTCGCGCGCGAACGCAAACAAATGCACTTCCACGCTCGGCAACCCTTCGCGCGCCGCATGGAACGTCGGTTTGTAGCCGATGTTCGCCACCCCTTCGTACGTCCGGCCGCCAACGGTCGCTTTGACGGCGTAAACGCCGACCGCCGGCAATAGGTAGTCGCCATTTAACGCAATGTTGGCCGTCGGGAACCCGATCGTCCGCCCGCGCTGCTCCCCGGCGACAACCGTCCCTTCGATGTCATAAAAACGGCCGAGGAGGCGGGGGAGCTGATCGACCGCCCCTTCTTCAATGAGCTTCCGCACCCTTGTCGAACTCACCTTTTCCCCGTCGACGGCCAGCTTTGGAACAACGGTTTGCCCAAAGCGGCCGCGCGCATGAAGCGGCATCGTCTCCATCGTCCCTTTTCCGAACCGGCCATAAGTGAAATCAAAACCGGCGACGACGTGCTTGACATGAAGCCCATCCAAATATTGATCGGCAAACTGCTCCGGCGGCAGGTTGGCGAACGCCGGTGTAAATTCGACGATATACAGTCGATTCACGCCAAGCGCCGCAACCAACTGCTCTTTTTTGTTAAGCGGGGTAATGAGACGAAGCTCAGGTTGTTTGCCAAGCACGACGGACGGATGAGGATGAAACGTCATCACCGCGCTTTCGTATCCGCGTTCATTCGCAATCTCGACCGCCGTCCGGATCACTTTTTGGTGGCCAAGGTGAATGCCGTCAAAATAGCCGAGCGCCATCACCGTCGGGGGAAGCGCCTGGCGCTCAAAGCGATGCGGATGCGAAAGAAATATCGTTTCCATGTCCATAACCCACCTTACTTTTTTTCCGCGCTTCGCCCGGCGTCAACGAAACACTTTGAGCGGTTTCATCAAGCCCGGGCGCGCCGGATGCTTTACATACAGGGCCAGCGCCTCCCGCTCGGGCGTCACGAGCACGACCGGCCCGTCAAGCGCATGCAAAAAGGCGGGAAGCCGGAGCAGCGCCCCGTTTTTTACTTTCTCTGCTACTTTATCATTGATTTCATATTTCGGCAAATGAAAAAGCGCTTGCTCGATCGGAATGAGCAAGGCGGCGGCCGTTCCGTCGGCCGCCCGGCGCTCGACTTCTTCAAGCGTCACACAATCTTCAAGCCGAAACGGGCCGGACGCTGTGCGGATGAGATCGGACATATGAGCCGGATAGCCGAGCTGCTCGCCGACCGTCACTGCGAGCGTGCGGACATACGTGCCTTTGCTGCATGTGACGCGGAAGCGAAATGACACCGTCTCCCCGGCAAACTGCTCGCGATCATCGAGCAGCTCGAGCTCGTAAATCGTCACGCGCCGCGTCGGGCGCTCCACCTCGATGCCGGCGCGCGCATATTCATACAGCTTTTTGCCGCCGACTTTCACCGCCGAATACATGGGCGGCGTTTGCTCGATTTCCCCGATAAGGCGGCGGAAAACGGCTTCGATTTCCACCCGCGCAATCGGCCGCTCGACCGGCCGGACGGCAACGACGTCACCGTCGGCGTCTTCGGTCGTCGTCGCTGCGCCGAGCGTCACTTCCCCTTCGTACGTTTTCGTCGCTCCGGTAAGAAATTCCGCAATGCGCGTCGCTTTGCCAAGGCAAAGCGGCAGGACGCCGGACACATTTGGATCGAGCGTGCCGGTATGGCCGACTTTTTTTACCCCAAGCAGGCGGCGCACCTTTGCCACACAGTCGTGCGACGTTATTCCTTTTGGTTTGTTGAGCAGCAATACCCCGTCCATCGGCGCACCCTTTCCCTGTCTATACTCGCGCAACGGAAATGGATAGACGGTTCGTCTATCCATTGTTTGGACCATCCTCCGCCTCTTCCGGCCGGCGGCGGTCGCCGTCGGAAATTTCGCGGATCAGCCGCTCAATGCGGCTGCCGTATTCCATCGTTTCATCGATCTCAAACAAAATTTCCGGCGTTTTGCGCAGGCGAATGCGCTGCCCGATTTCCGAACGGATGAATCCTTTCGCCTTTTCCAGTGCTTTCAGCGTGTTCTCCCGCTGCTCGTCATCGCCTAAGACGCTAATGTACACTTTCGCTTGCTGCAAATCGCCGGTGACGCGCACATCGGTGACGGTGACGAAACCGATGCGCGGATCTTTCAGCTTGCGGCCGATAATGTCGCTCAACTCTTTTTTCATTTGCTCGCCAACGCGAGTTGCCCGTATGTTCATCATCCATCACCTCGGTTTACAACCACTCAAATGATGTGGACGCCCGCTCCAACTCGGGGAACGAATCGATCAAGGCCAAGGCCCGCTCGAGTTCCCGCTCAGCCGCCATTCGGCTCGACGCGATGGCGACAAGGCCGATTTTCGCCCGCTGCCATGCGTCTTGATAATCGAGTTCAGCCACAGAGACGTTGTACTTTTGCCGAATCCTTGTCAGCACCCGCTGCAGGACGGCCCGTTTGTCCTTCAGCGAGCGGGCGTTATAAATGAGACATTCGCATGCGGCAAAGCCGATCATGCCCGAGCCACTTCCTGCATGACGTACGCTTCAATAACGTCCCCTTCTTTAATGTCATTGAAGTTTTTGATCGTCAAGCCGCACTCATATCCTTGCGCCACTTCGCGCACATCGTCTTTATACCGTTTGAGCGAATCGATTTCGCCTTCGTACACGACGATGCCTTGGCGGATGAGGCGCACTTTGCTGTCGCGGGTGATTTTGCCGTCGGTGACATAGCAGCCGGCGATCGTGCCAACTTTGGACACTTTGAACGTTTGCCGCACTTCCGCTTGGCCGATGACTTTCTCTTCGTATTCCGGGTCGAGCATCCCTTTCATCGCCGCTTCAATTTCCTCAATGACGTTGTAAATGATGCGATGGAGGCGGATGTCGACTTTTTCCGATTCAGCGGCGCGCTTCGCATTCGCATCCGGGCGGACGTTAAAGCCAATGACGATAGCGTTCGATGCCGTCGCCAGTGAAATATCCGATTCGGTGATGGCGCCGACCGCCGCATGGATGATTTTCACCCGCACGCCTTCGACATCGATTTTTTGTAAGGCGGCAACCAGCGCCTCAACCGATCCTTGAACATCGGCTTTGACGATCAAGTTCAGCTCTTTCATTTCGCCTTGCTTGATTTGTTCGAACAAATCGTCGAGGCTGACGCGCGTTTTCACGCTCCGCTGCTCCTGCAGCTGCCGCTGCGCCCGCGCTTCCCCGATTTGCCGCGCCTTTTTCTCATCCTCAAACACCATGAAACGGTCGCCGGCTTGCGGCACGTCGTGCAGCCCGGTAATTTCCACCGGCATCGACGGCCCCGCTTCCTTGACGCGCCGCCCGCTGTCATTGACCATCGCCCGCACACGCCCGTACGTCGTGCCGACGACGATCGGATCGCCGACTTTGAGCGTGCCGGTTTGAACGAGCAGCGTCGCCACCGGGCCGCGCCCTTTGTCGAGCTTCGCTTCAATGACCGTTCCGACCGCGCGCCGGTTCGGATTGGCTTTTAATTCTTCCATCTCGCTGACAAGCAAAATCATTTCCAACAGATGATCGAGGCCCTCTTTCGTTTTCGCCGACAGCTTGCAGAAAATCGTATCGCCGCCCCATTCTTCCGGAACGAGGTTGTACTCCATCAACTCTTGCATGACGCGGTCCGGGTTCGCTTCCGGTTTATCCATTTTGTTAATGGCGACGATGATCGGCACGTTTGCCGCCTTGGCATGGTTGATCGCCTCGACCGTCTGCGGCATGACCCCGTCATCGGCCGCGACGACAAGGATGACGATATCGGTCACTTGCGCGCCGCGCGCCCGCATCGTCGTAAACGCTTCATGGCCTGGTGTATCGAGGAACGTAATTTTTTTGTCATTGACGGTGACTTGGTAAGCGCCGATGTGCTGCGTAATGCCGCCCGCTTCTTGCTCGGTCACTTTCGAATGGCGGATCGCATCAAGAAGCGTCGTTTTCCCATGGTCGACGTGCCCCATGATCGTGACAACCGGCGGCCGTTCAACCAGGTCTTCCGGCGCATCGGCAATTTCAATCGCTTCAAAGTTCGTTTCGTCAATGGTCACCTTTTCTTCCACTTCAACGCCGTAGTCGGAGCAGATGAGCTCGATCGCATCTTTGTCCAAGTCTTGGTTGATCGTCGCCATCACGCCAAGCATAAACAGCTTTTTAATAATTTCCGACGGCTCGCGGCCCAATTTTTTCGCCAGCTCGGCCACGGTGAGCGAACCCTCGAACGTAATTTTTTTCGGCAGCTCTTTTTCTTTTTTCGCCGGCTGCGGCACCTGCTTCGCGGCCGGGGCCGCTTGTTTTTTCCCTTTCGCCGGCCCTTTTCCTTTCTTCTTCGCCGCTTGGAACGCTTTCTTTTCTTGCTGCTGCGCCTCCGTTCGTTTTGTTTCTTTCCCTTTCACCGCCCCTTTTTTCTTGGTCGGCTTGGCCGCTTCTTTTGCATCGTCAAAAATTTCCTCATCCGAGAAATCGGCCGTCTTCGCCGGCGTCGGCCGCTTCGGCTTGTCGGTTTTCTTTTCCGCTTTCTTTTCATTTTTGGTTTCGGTTTTCTTTTCGGCCTTTGGGCGGTATTGATGGTCAAGCTTTTCGACGACATCGGCCTCGAGCATGGCCATATGATTGTTTACTTCAATGTTCATTTCTTTCAATTTATGAATAACGTCCTTGCTTGGCACGTTCTGTTTTTTCGCATATTCGTACACACGCATTTTTGACATACAGTCACCCCCATAAAGATCGGTCGAGCATCGTTTGCAATTGGCGCGCGAACCCTTCGTCGGTGACGGCAACGACGACGCGGGCGTCTTTGCCAATCGCGCCGCCCAGCACATACCGGTCCGGCACTTTGCAAAGCGGGACGCCATAAAACGCACATTTATCCGTCACTTTTTTTTCCGTGTTGGCCGACGCATCTTCCGAAAGCAACACGAGCCGCGCCCTGCCCCGTTGCACTTCTTTGACGACAAGTCCCTCTCCGGAAACGACTTTTCCGGCCCGCTGCGCCAACCCTAACAGCGATGCCCAGCGGTTCTGTTTCATTGTCCTGCCTGTTTCTCCTTTTTCGCCAAAGCAAGCAGCTCGTCATAGAGCGAGTCGGCGATGTCGGCTTTTAAATGGCGGGCCAAAATATTTTTCTTTTTCGCCTGTAAAATGCAATCCGGGTCAAGGGTAATATACGCGCCCCGCCCCGCTTTTTTGCCGGTCGGGTCGATCGACACCTCTCCTTCTTTGGAGCGGACGATGCGCACCATTTCCCGCTTTGGCTTCATCTCACCAGTGACGACGCATTTGCGCAACGGAATTTTCTTTTGCGCTGCCATTTCTATTCCTCCTCACTCGATTCCCGCCGATGCATCGAATGATTGGACGTTCTCATCACTATTTTCATTATCGGCCGCCGCGCCGTTGAAATCAAGCGAAGTGGATGGCGCATACGGATCAATGCCCATGTCCCGCGCCTCGGACTCGCTTTTAATATCGATTTTCCAGCCGGTCAATTTTGCCGCCAGACGGGCGTTTTGCCCGCGTTTGCCGATGGCGAGCGACAGCTGGTAGTCCGGAACGATGACGGTCGTCGCCCTTTGCTCTTCATTGACGATGACGCGCAGCACTTTCGCTGGGCTTAACGCATTGGCGACAAACTCCACCGGGTCGGCCGACCAGCGGACGATATCAATTTTTTCCCCGTTCAGCTCGTCGACGATCGCCTGGACGCGCTGCCCTTTTGGCCCGACGCAGGCGCCAACCGGATCGACTTCCGGATTGTCAGAATGGACGGAAATTTTGGAACGATCGCCGGCTTCGCGGGCGATCGACTTGATTTCAACCGTCCCGTCGTAAATTTCCGGCACCTCAAGCTCAAACAGCCGCTTCAGCAAGCCCGGATGAGTGCGGGAGACGAAAATTTGCGGCCCTTTTGTCGTCTTTTCCACTTTCGTAATGTACACTTTCAGCCGATCGTGCGGTTTGTACGTTTCATTCGGCATTTGTTCGTTCGCCGGCAAAAGCGCCTCCGTCTTGCCGAGGCTGACATAGACAAAACGCGGGTCAATGCGCTGGACGATGCCGGTCATAATGTCCTCTTCGCGGTCGACAAATTCGGCGTAGATGATGCTCCGCTCCGCTTCGCGCACGCGCTGGGTCACGACTTGTTTCGCTGTTTGCGCAGCGATGCGCCCGAAATCGCGCGGCGTCACTTCCAATTCGACGACATCGCCGATTTGATAGTTCGGATTGATCCGCTGCGCCTCCTCAAGCGAAATTTCAAGACGCGGATCGGTCACCTCTTCGACGACGTCTTTGCGGGCGAGCACGCGGATCGTCCCTGTTTCCATATTTAAATCGACGCGCACGTTTTGCGCTTGGCCGAAATTGCGCTTGTACGCGGAAACGAGCGCCGCTTCAATGGCTTCCATAATCACTTCTTTGCTGATGCCTTTTTCCCGCATCAGATCGGCTAACGCCTCAAGCAACTGCGTGTTCATGAAACGAAAATCCCCCTTTTATCATTAAGAGAAAATGACGGCTAATCTAGCGCTCGCCACTTTTTCATACGGAATGGCGACCGTTTTTTGCCGCCCGCGGTCTTTGACCGACAGCGTCACGGTCGTCCCGTCAAAAGCGGTCAATTCCCCTTCAAACTGCTTTTCTCCTGCAATCGGCTCGTATGTTTTGATATATACATTTTTCCCAATTGCTCTTACAAAATCTTTTTCATTTTTTAACGGCCGCTCCGCTCCCGGCGATGACACTTCTAAAAAATAGTTGTGCGGAATCGGGTCGACCTCGTCGAGCTTTTCGCTTAGTCTTTCACTGACGACGCCGCACTGTTCGATGTCCACGCCGGTGTCTGAATCAATAAAGACGCGCAAAAACCAGTTTTTTCCTTCTTTCACATACTCGATGTCCACCAGCTCGAGCCCCATTTCGTCCAAAATCGGCGCGACAAGCTGTTCAACCGTTTCTGTCACTTTTTTGCTCATCGTGTTCCTCCTTACTGGGCAAGGCTGCATGCTGCATAATGAGAAAATCCCCTGCACAAGGCGGGGAATGAACGAAAGACGGAAAGACCGATGCTCATTCAAGACGAAAGAGTGGGTTTCCCCACTCTTTGCTTGCCATTATCTTTGCCAATTCCACTAAAACTATAACACATTGGGAAATATATTGCAACGAAAAACCGTCCGTCAGAACAAGGACAGCTGGTTATGATCCGGAAGCGAGTCGAGGCAGCCGCGGCTTTCGAGATACTCAAGCAGCGTTTTCGACACTTTGCCGCGCTGCTGCAAATCTTCTTTTGACAAAAACTCCCCTTCTTCGCGGGCGCGCACAATGTTTTGCGCCACGTTCGTCCCGAGCCCCGGGATGGCGTTAAACGGCGGAATAAGCGAGTTGCCGTCAATGACAAATTCGGTCGCCTGCGAGCGGTACAAGTCGATATTTTTAAAGGAAAAGCCGCGCTCGCACATTTCCAGCGCCACTTCCAGCACCGTGAGCAAGCTTTTTTCTTTCGCCGTCGCCTGAATGCCTTTGGCGTTGATTTCCTCAATCCGCTTGCGAATGGCGGCTGATCCTTTGATCATGGCGTCAAGGTCAAAGTCCTCCGCCCGCACCGTAAAGTACGACGCGTAATACAAAAGCGGATGGTGCACCTTAAAGTAGGCGATGCGCACCGCCATCAACACGTAGGCCGCCGCGTGCGCTTTCGGGAACATGTATTTGATTTTTTTGCACGAGTCGATGTACCATTCCGGCACGTTATGCTTGCGCATCTCCGCCTCAAATTCCGGCGTCAATCCTTTCCCTTTGCGCACCGATTCCATAATTTTAAACGCCAGCGACGGCTCAAGCCCACGGTAAATGAGATAGACCATAATGTCGTCGCGGCAGCCGATCACCTCAGAAAGCGTGCACGTGCCATTTTGAATGAGTTCTTGCGCGTTGCCAAGCCATACATCGGTGCCGTGCGACAAACCGGAAATTTGCACGAGCTCGGAAAATGTTTTCGGCTTCGTTTCTTCGAGCATTTGCCGGACAAAGCGCGTGCCGAATTCCGGGATGCCGATCGTGCCGACGTTGCACATAATTTGCTCCGGCGTAACGCCAAGCGGCTCGGTGCTGCTGAAAATGCCCATCACGTCCGGGTCGTCGGTCGGGATCGTTTTCGGATCGATGCCGCTTAAATCTTGCAGCATGCGGATGACCGTCGGATCGTCGTGCCCGAGAATATCGAGCTTCAATAAATTGTCATGAATCGAGTGGAAGTCAAAATGGGTCGTCCGCCATTCCGATGACGTATCATCGGCTGGATATTGGATCGGCGTAAAGTCGTAAATTTCCATATAATCGGGAACGACGATAATGCCTCCAGGGTGCTGCCCAGTCGTCCGCTTCACTCCGGTGCAGCCGGCCGCCAGCCGGTCGATTTCCGCGCCGCGCAGCTCTAAGTTATGGTCGCTCGCATAGCCTTTCACAAACCCGTACGCCGTTTTGTCGGCGACCGTGCCGATCGTTCCGGCGCGGTAGACGTTGTCTTCGCCAAACAGCACTTTCGTATAGTTGTGGGCGCGCGGCTGGTACTCGCCGGAGAAGTTCAAATCGATATCCGGCACTTTGTCGCCTTTAAAGCCGAGGAACGTCTCAAACGGGATGTCATGCCCGTCTTTTTTGTATTTCGTCCCGCATTGCGGGCAGTTTTGATCCGGCAAGTCAAAGCCCGACCCGACCGAACCGTCATTAAAAAACTCGGAATGTTTGCAGTTCGGGCAGACGTAATGCGGCGGCAGCGGGTTCACCTCGGTAATTTCCGTCATCGTCGCGACAAACGATGAGCCGACCGAGCCGCGCGACCCGACAAGGTAGCCGTCATCGAGCGACTTTTTGACGAGCTTATGCGAAATTAAGTAAATGACAGCAAATCCGTGGCCGATAATGCTCTTCAGCTCTTTTTCAAGCCGCTCCTCAACGAGTTTCGGCAGTGGGTCTCCGTAAATTTCTTTCGCCCGCCGGTAGCTCATTTCCTTGATTTCCTCGTCCGCCCCTTCGATGCGCGGCGTGTACAGCTCATCCTTGATCGGCTTCACTTCACCGATTAACGAAGCGATTTTTTGTGTGTTGTCGACGACGATTTCTTTCGCTTTTTCCGGCCCTAAAAACGAGAAGCAATCCAGCATTTCGTTCGTCGTGCGGAAATACACATCCGGCAGCTCATGCCGGTTGAGCGGGTTCGCCCCGCCTTGCGAATGGATTAAAATTTTCCGGTAAATTTTGTCCTCCGGATTTAAATAATGGACGTTGCCGGTGGCGACGACCGGAATGTTGAGCTTTTCGCCAAGGGCGACGATGCTGCGGATGATGTTTTGGATCATCTCTTCATCTTTGACGTAATCCATTTCAATGAGCGGCTTGTACACCTCGGGCGGATGCACCTCAAGAAAATCGTAAAAGCGGGCGATGTCTTCGACTTCCTCCGGCGCCTTTTGGATCAAGTTGTCAAACAGCTCGCCTTTGTCGCAGCCCGAGCCAACGAGCAGCCCTTCACGATGCTTGACCAGCACGGAGCGCGGGATGCGCGGCACGCGGTGAAAATAATCGATGTGCGACAGCGAGACGAGCTTGAACAAGTTTTTCAGCCCGATGTCGTTTTGCGCCAACAGCGTCGCATGGAACGGGCGCGCCAGGCGGTACGACGCATCGCTGTGCGTGCGGCTGTTTAATTCGTCATGAAACAGTATGCTGCGCTCTTCCGCTTCCTTCAATAGCCGCATAAGCAAATGCCCGGTTGCCTCCGCGTCGTAGATGGCGCGGTGGTGCTGGGTCAGTTCAATGTCGAACTTTTTGCAAAGCGTGTTCAGCCGGTGGTTTTTCAAATCCGGATACAAAAAGCGGGCGAGTTCAAGCGTGTCAATGACCGGATTGGCGAGCTTGCCGCGTCCCATGCGGGCGAGGCCTGCGTTTAAAAACCCGATGTCAAAGCTGGCGTTATGGGCCACAAGCGTCGCATCGCCAATCCAGTCAACAAAACGGGCCAGCACCTCATCCGGCTGCGGAGCGTCTTTCACCATTTCGTCCGTGATTCCGGTCAATTCCATCGTCGTCACGGACAGCGGATGTCCCGGATTGGCAAAGGACATAAACCGGTCGATGATCTCGCCGTCTTTGATTTTGACGGCCGCCAGCTCAATGATCGTATTGTACACAGCCGACAGCCCGGTCGTTTCAACGTCAAAGACGACGTACGTCTCCTCCGAAAGACGGCGGTGCGTTTCATTGTAGGCGATCGGCACGCCATCGTCGACGATGTACGCCTCAAGGCCGTAAATGACCTTCATGCCGTGTTTTTTCGCCGCGCTGTAGGCCTCCGGAAACGACTGAACAACGGCATGGTCGGTGACGGCGATCGCCGGATGACCCCATTTTTTCGCTTGTTCGATGAGTTTTGTCACCGAGGTAACCGCGTCCATTTGGCTCATCGGGGTATGCAAATGGAGCTCGACCCTCTTTTCCCCTTCGGGCGCTGTATCTTGCCGTTCGTTTGCAGCGATTTCGTTCAAATCGTTGGCGATGATGACCAAATCGCGGACGAATGTGTCGTTTTGCACGCTGCCGCGCACTTTCACCCACATGCCTTTTTTGACGCCGCTCATGAGCTCGGCGTCCTCTTTGTCGCGCGAGAACATTTTGACTAAAATCGAGTTCGTGTAATCGGTGATTTTCATGGTCAACAGCGTGCGGCCGCTTTTGAGCTCGCTCACCTCAGCGTCAAACACATACCCTTGCACCACAACGCGCCGCTCTTCCTCAACGATCGTCTCAAGCGGACGCACTGGCTCCTCGTCGCGGATCGGGTAGCCGATGACGAGCGGTCCGGATGGAGAAGCGGCTGCTGCCTTTTCCTCTTCTTTTGCCATATCGGTCAGCACCGCCAACGCCCGCTCTTCATCTTCTTGCTGCTTTTGCGCCAAAAACTGCTCCATTTCCTGCTCAGCCGGTTGCACGTCGACTTCCAGCTGAAGCGGCGGAAAACCGAACGACGCGTAAATCGCAGCGATTTTTTGCGCAAACCGCCGTTTGACGGCCAGCGCCTCCGCCTCGTGGCGGGCGGTGACAACGAGCTTGTTCCCTTTCACCGCCGGCGTCTGCCGGCTCAGCAAATCGACAAGCGGCGAGACGCCTTCTTGCAGCTCGGCGAGGCAAAGCGGCCAGTACGCCCGCACATCGTCTTCCGTTACGCGCGGCGATTCGACATCAATCGTATACCGGATGGCAGCGATATGGCGGAAAGCAGCCGCCAAGCGGTTCGTAAACGATTTGTACACCTCGGCCGGCAGCACATTGGCGAACTGAAAATAGAAATGCCAGCTTTTTTCTTCTTTATCAATCACGACTTTGTGAATGAACGCATCACGGAAATACGGCATCCATTCATCCGACGTCATCTTCAGTTGCTCAAGCAAAACGAAAAACCGCTCTTTTTGTTCTTTCGTGGCCATGATTTCCCCTCTCAACGAAATCGTTTCTCTTTCTAATCATACCATACAAACGCCAAAAAGCGCCGACGGAAAAGAAACTCGTTCTTTTTCGCCGGCGCCGTTCGTTCACCCTTGCAAGAGGCGGCGCACCGTATCGGTCAATTCGCCCACCGGCACGTCAAACATCTCGCCTGTTTTTCGCACTTTCACTTCGACGATGCCTTCGCCCGCCCGCTTGCCGACGGTGACGCGAACCGGAATGCCGATCAAATCGCTGTCGGCAAACTTGACTCCGGCCCGCTCCGGGCGGTCATCGTATAACACTTCAAATCCTGCCTGTCCCAATTTTTCGTACCATTCCTCCGCCAACGCTCGCTGCTCGTCGCTTTTCGCGTTCGCTGTCAGCAAATGGATATGAAACGGCGCCACCGAAGCCGGCCAGACGAGCCCGTTTTCATCGGCAAACTGCTCGGCAATCGCCGCGACCAGCCTGGAGACGCCGATGCCGTAGCAGCCCATGATCATCGTCTTCGTTTGGCCGTTTTCATCCAAGTACACGGCGTTCATTGCCTCGCTGTATTTCGTGCCAAGCTTGAACACGTGCCCGACTTCAATGCCGCGAGCGAAGCGGATCGTCCCTTTGCCATCCGGAGACGGGTCGCCCTCTTGGACAAAGCGCAAGTCGGCGTATTGACTGACGGCAAAATCGCGGTCCGGGTTGACGCCGATGTAATGGTAGCCTTCCTCATTCGCGCCGCAAACACCGTTGACGATGGCAGCAACAGCATGGTCCGCGATCACCATGACCGCTTCGCTGACACCGATCGGACCGAGCGAGCCGACCGGCGCCCCCATCACCCGTTCTGTTTCTTCCGGCGTCGCCAGCTCCACGACGGTGGCGTCGAGCACATTTTTCACTTTCACCTCGTTCGCCTCGTGGTCGCCGCGGACAAGGACAAGCACGTACCGGCCATCGACATTGAACAAAAGCGACTTGATGCAGCGCTCCGGCGAAACTTGTAAGTAGGAAGCGACTTCATCAATCGTTTTTTGCCCCGGCGTCGCCACTTTTTTCAATTCGGCCGGCGGCTCGCTGCTTTTCTCGTACGTGGTCACAACCGGCGCCATTTCAATGTTGGCGGCATAGTCGGACGCGTCGGAATAGGCGATCGTATCTTCGCCAATGTCCGAGAGCACCATGAACTCGTGCGTATCTTTGCCGCCGATCGCCCCCGAATCCGCGATGACGGCGCGGAAGTTTAAGCCGCAGCGGCGGAAAATGTTCGAATAGGCGTTATACATGTCGTTGTACGTTTCATCCAAACTTTCTTTTGACGTATGGAACGAATAGGCGTCTTTCATCATGAATTCACGGCCGCGCAGCAGTCCGAAGCGCGGGCGCTTTTCATCGCGGAATTTCGTTTGGATTTGGTACAACACAAGCGGCAGCCGCTTGTACGTTTTCACTTCATCGCGGACGATCGCCGTGATCATTTCCTCATGCGTCGGCCCAAGGGCGAAATCGCGCTCGTGCCGGTCTTTTAAGCGCATCAACTCCGGTCCGTACGAATACCAACGGCCGGACTGCTGCCAAAGCTCGGCCGGCTGCAGCGCCGGCATCAGCAGTTCCATGCCGCCGATGCGGTTCATCTCCTCACGGATGATCGCTTCAATCTTTTGCAGCACGCGTTGCCCGAGCGGCAAAAACGTGTAGACTCCGCTCGCGCTCTGGCGGATGAAGCCGGCCCGCAGCAGCAGCTGATGGCTTTTCACTTCCGCGTCCGCCGGCACTTCGCGCAATGTCGGAATAAACGCTTGACTTTGTCTCATTCACAGCCACCTCATTCTCTCTCTTTATAGGAAAAATTTTTGAATGTCGTTCCATGTGACGACAAGCATCAGCAACATAAGCAAGGCGAAACCGATAAAATGGACCATTCCTTCTTTTTGCCGGTCGACCGGCTTGCCGCGCACGGCTTCAATGGCGAAAAAGAGGAGCCGCCCGCCGTCTAGCGCCGGCAATGGCAACAAGTTGACAATCCCGAGGTTGATGCTTAAAATCGCGCCCCATTTCATCAAGTAGTAGATCCCGGACTCCGCCACCTTGCCAGTCGATACAGCGATGCCGACCGGGCCTGACAGCATGTCAAGCTGAAACTGGCCGGTGATCAATTGAACGAGCCCTGTTGCAATTTCCCTCGTCCAGTAATACGTCTCGACCAGCCCTTGCTTTACGGAGCCGAACACCGATTTTTCCATCGGCTGATAGACGCCGATTAAGCCGATCGTCTCCCCTTGAATCGTTTTCGCTTCCGGGGTGACGGTCACGCTCATGTCTTTCCCGTTCCGCTCAATTTGAAACTCCAGCGGCTCCTCTGGATGAGCGCGAATCGTGTTGACGATTTCCGTCCACGTTTCCATCCGTTCGCCGTTGATGGCGATGACCTCATCCCCTTGCTTCAACCCCGCCGCGCGCGCCGCTCCATCCGGCGTCAGCTCGCCGATGACCGGCTTGTCGACCGGGTAGCCTTGCAAAAGGCCGATGATGATAAAGACGAGGACGGCCAATAGAAAGTTGGCGAGCGGGCCGGCCAAAATCGTCATCGTCCGCTGCCCGAGCGTTTTTGCCGCAAATTGGCGGTGGTACGGGGCGATTTGAATTTCTTGGCGGTCGACGACAAAAAACGCCGGTTCTTTCACCGCAAACCGCTCCAGCCGCTCGCCGTCGGCATAGCCGGTGACATACATGCCATGCTCCAAATCAGCGTCTTCCACCTCAACGACCCGAATGTTCGGATAATCGTCCTTATGGTTGAGGACGATTTTTTCCACCCGTCCTTCACTGTCAAGCAAAAGACCGACGACTTGCCCGCGCTTCAGCTCGATCGTTTCCGGGTCTTCGCCGGCCATGCGGACGAAACCGCCAAGCGGCAAGAGCCGGATCGTATACACCGTTTCGCTTTTCTTAAACGAAAACACTTTCGGTCCGAACCCGATGGCAAACTCGCGGCACAAAATGCCGGCCCGTTTGGCCAGCAGCAAATGCCCGAGCTCGTGAAAAAAGACGAGAGCGCCGAAGACAACAATAAACGAAATAATCGATTCCAACGTTTCAACCACCTTTATGCTAATAGTGAGCGGACATAAGCGCGCACATCCGCGTCAATTTCGCGAATCTCTTCAAGCTGCGGATCGTCCACCGGCTGATGGCGCTCAAGAGCGCGCTCGATCCACTCCTCGATGGCCAAAAACGGAATGCGTCCGGCTAAAAACGCCGCCACCGCTTCCTCATTGGCGGCATTCAACACCGTCGGCAGCGAGCCGCCGCGTTTTCCAGCTTCATAGGCAAAGCGGAGGCAGCGGTAACGGTCAAAATCGACCGGGGCGAAATGGAGCGCCCCAAGCGCAGCCAAATCGAGCGGCTTGGCCGCCGCAAGCGGCAGCCGCTCCGGATAGGCGAGCGCGTATTGAATCGGGATGCGCATATCCGGCGTGCCCAACTGGGCTAAGATGCTCGTGTCGCGAAACTCGACGAGCGAATGAATGACGCTCTCTCGATGGAGGACGACGTCGATTCGCTCATACGGCAGCCCAAACAGCCAATGCGCTTCAATGACTTCAAACCCTTTGTTCATCATTGTGGCGGAATCAATCGTAATTTTCGCCCCCATCGACCAATTCGGATGGCGAAGCGCTTCTTCGACCGTCACATGAGCAAGCTCTTCGCGCGTCCGATCGCGAAAGCTCCCGCCCGACGCGGTCAGAATCAGCTTCTCCACGTGTTCACGCTTTTCCCCTTGCAAGCATTGAAAAATGGCGGAATGCTCGCTGTCAACCGGCAACAGCGGCACACCGCGCCGCTTGGCTGCCGCCGTGACAAGATGCCCGGCAACGACAAGCGTCTCTTTATTGGCGAGAGCGATCGTCTTCCCGGCTTCAATCGCTTTTAATGTCGGCACGAGGCCGACGCTGCCGACGACGGCGGTGACAACGACGTCCGCCTGCGGGCAAACAGCCGCCTCCACCAACCCTTCCTCTCCGTACACGACTGCAGTCCGCCCGCTGTACTCGCAGCGAAGCACTTCGTAAGCGTCTCGGTCGGTGACAGCGACAAGAACAGGGGAAAACTCAGCAATCAGCTTTCTTGCCGCTTCCACATTTTTCCCAACCGATGCCGCCGCCAGACGAAACTTGTCCGGATGAGCGCGCATGACATCGAGCGTTTGCTGGCCGATCGATCCGCTCGCCCCTAATATACTAATATATTTCAACATTTTCACTCCTCATCCGCTTATCGTACTGCTTCGATGAATATGTATAAGAGCGGCAGCACAAACAGCAGACTGTCAAACCGGTCCAAAATGCCGCCATGCCCCGGCAAAATCGCCCCCGAATCCTTCACGCCGTAATGGCGTTTGAAAGCGGACTCGACCAAGTCGCCAAGCTGGCCGAACATCGAAAGCAAAAGCGCAATCCCCACAGCTGCGCCAAGGCTGCCGAACGGGCCGACTGCCCATTCGTAAACGGCCGCGATGACAACAGCGCAGACGACGCCGCCAATGGCGCCTTCGACTGTCTTATTCGGGCTGATTTCCGGCCATAGCTTGCGCCGGCCGAACGCGCGGCCGAGAAAATACGCTCCGATGTCGGTCGCCCAAATGACAAACAGCGCGTAGACGAAGTACGCCAAGCCGGCCAAGCGGATCGCGGCGAAGCAGAAAAACCCGACGCCAACATACAAAACCGCCAGCACGACAAATGCCGCCTCATCAAACGTCAGCGCATTTTTTGTCACGACGGTGCCGACAAGCAGCAAAAAAGCGAGCGCGGCCAGCACACCGAACTTTGTCGTCCCGGACGCCAGCCATTCTTGGCCGTAAAGAGCGGGAACAAGCAGGAGCCAAAGGGCGGCAAACCCGGCGGCCCCAGCGAAAGACAACGGGGACATCCCTTTCATCCGCAGCAGCTCAAACAGTCCGACCGTGGCCAATATATATGTTACTATTATAAACGGAAATCCGCCAAAAATAACAATCGGCAAAAAGAGCGCCGCCGCTATGACTCCGGTGATGATTCGCTGCTTCATCGCGCTGACACTCCTCCAAACCGGCGGTCGCGGCGCTGGTAGGCAGCGATCGCCTCTAGAAAATGTTGCTCCGTAAAATCCGGCCATAAAACGTCTGTAAACCAAAGTTCCGTATACGCCAATTGCCAAAGCATGAAATTGCTCAGGCGGATCTCTCCGCTTGTGCGAATGAGCAAGTCCGGATCTTTCAGGCCGTTCGTCATCAAGTATGAGGAAATGAGCGGCTCCGTAATATCGTCTGGCGCGAGCACCCCGCGCTCGACATCCTCAGCGATCCGCTTTACAGCGGCGGCAATCTCCGCCCGGCTTCCGTAATTGAGCGCAAAGTTTAAAATTAAGCCGGTGTTGCCGCTCGTTTCGTGAATCGCTTGCTCAACCGCCCGGCGCGTATGATCGGGCAGCCCGTCCATATGGCCGATCACCTGAACTTTCACGTTTTCAGCGACGAGCTCGGGAAGAAACGTCGTCAAAAACTGTTCCGGCAGCTTCATTAAATAGTCGACTTCCGTTTTCGGCCGTTTCCAGTTTTCCGTCGAAAACGCGTAAAGCGATAAAATTCCGATCCCAAGCTCATTGGCAAAACGGGTGATTTTGCGCACGACTTGCATGCCTTCGTAATGGCCGGCCACCCTCGGCAGCGCCCGTTTTTTTGCCCATCTCCCGTTCCCATCCATAATGATGGCAACATGGTTCGGAATCGGATGGCCAAGCACATCCTCTTTTGTCAGCGGGGCATCTTCCCGCTTCGCTTTTCGGATTTTATTAAACATACGAGTCCTCCGCCAACATGTTTTGCCTTTCCATTATAGCAAAAAAACCCTCCATCAACATAGAGGGTTTGCATCGTTTTGCCTATACTTCCATCACTTCTTTCTCTTTCTCTTTTGTGATGGCGTCGATTTTGGCGATATGGTCATCGGTCAGTTTTTGCACATCATCAGTGTAGCTGCGAAGTTCGTCTTCCGTAATTTCGCCGTTTTTCTCGAGCTTTTTCAGCTCGTCGTTCGCGTCGCGGCGGATGTTGCGAACCGCGACTTTCGCATCTTCTGAATATTTTTTGACAAGCTTGGCCAGCTCGCGGCGCCGCTCTTCCGTCAACGGCGGAATGACAAGGCGGATGACCGATCCGTCGTTTGATGGCGTCAACCCTAAATCCGATGCTAAAATCGCTTTTTCCATCTCTTTGATGACCGATTTGTCGTACGGCTGGATGACGAGCAGGCGCGCTTCCGGCACGCTGATCGAAGCAAGCTGGTTGATCGGCGTTTGGACGCCGTAATAATCAACCGTCACTTTTTCGAGCAGCCCGGCGTTCGCCCGTCCGGCGCGAATGCTTGCCAGCTCGCGGGTGAATGCTTGCACGGCCTTATCCATTTTTTCTTTCGCCTGTTGAATCACTTGCTTTGCCATCGTTATTTCCCCCTTACGATCGTTCCGATGTTTTCGCCTAAGACAGCGCGTTTAATGTTGCCTTCTTCCATGATTGAAAAGACGATAAGCGGAATGTTGTTGTCCATGCAAAGCGATGAAGCAGTCGAATCCATGACGCCAAGCCCTTGCTTGATGACGTCCAAGTACGACAGCTCGTCGTACTTAACAGCGTTGGCGTCAACGTTCGGATCGGCGCTGTAGACGCCGTCGACGTTGTTTTTCGCCATTAAAATGACGTCCGCTTCAATTTCCGCCGCCCGCAAGGCCGCCGTCGTATCGGTCGAAAAATACGGGTTGCCCGTGCCGGCAGCAAAAATGACGACCCGCTTTTTCTCAAGATGGCGGATCGCCCGCCGGCGGATGTACGGCTCGGCGACTTGCCGCATTTCAATCGACGTCTGCACCCGCGTCTCGACGCCGAGCTGCTCGAGGCTGTCCTGCAGGGCAAGCGAGTTCATCACTGTCGCCAACATCCCCATATAATCGGCTGTCGCCCGGTCCATCCCCATTTCGCTTCCCGTTTTTCCGCGCCAAATGTTGCCGCCGCCGACCACGATGGCGATTTCCACGCCAAGCTCAGCCACTTCTTTCACTTGTCTGGCGATCGACTGGATCACCGCCGGCTGAATGCCAAACCCTTGCTTTCCGGCGAGCGCTTCCCCGCTTAATTTTAATACGACACGTCGATATTTTGGCTGTTCCATGTCCGACCTCCATGATGCAAATCGCTTTGAAAAACAGGGAACACGCGCGTGTTCCCTGTTGCGGTCCGTCACTGCTTTCTGACTTGGCTCATGACTTCTTCAGCGAAATTGTCTTGGCGCTTTTCAAGCCCTTCACCGACTTCATAGCGGATGAACTGTTTAACGGTCGCCCCGTTCGATTCCACATATTGGCGCACTGTGACATCTGGATTTTTGACGAACGCTTGCTCAAGCAGGCAAACGTCTTCGTAAAACTTTTTCAAACGGCCCTCAACCATTTTCTCGACAATATTTTCCGGCTTGCCTTCGTTTAACGCCTGCTGTTTCAATACTTCGCGTTCGCGGTTAAGTTCTTCCTCCGGCACATCCTCGCGCGAAACATATTTCGGATGGAGCGCGGCGATATGCATGGCCACGTCTTTGGCGACCTCTTCGCTGGCGTTGCCGGCTAATAACGTTAATACGCTGATGCGCCCGCCCATGTGCAAGTACGCGCCAAACGTTTCACCGTCCGCTTTGTTGACGACGGCAAAGCGGCGGAGCGTAATTTTTTCGCCGATTTTGGCGATCGCTTCGTTGATGTAGTCTTGGACGGTCGCGCCGTTGTCCATCGTTTGCCCGAGCGCCTCGTCAAGCGAAGCCGGCTTTTGTTTCAGCAAGTGGGCGGCCAACTCTTTGACGAGCGTTTGGAACGACTCGTTTTTGGCGACGAAGTCCGTTTCCGAGTTCACTTCCAAAATGACGGCTGTGTTGCCTTCAGCAGCGACGTACGTCATTCCTTCCGCCGCGATGCGGTCCGCTTTTTTCGCCGCTTTGGCGATCCCTTTTTCACGCAGCCAGTCGATCGCCTTTTCCATGTCGCCGTTTGTTTCGGTGAGCGCTTTTTTGCAGTCCATCATGCCTGCGCCCGTTTTTTCGCGCAGTTCTTTGACCATTTGTGCTGTAATTGCCATGAATAAATCCTCCTTCTTTTGATCGCATATATGTATCGATGCCGGCAACGGATGCCCATTTTGCCCTTATTCGTTAGTATAGCCAAAAGTTGCTGACTTTTGTCTAAAAAAAGGTGATAAAAGGCTTTCCCCTCTTATCACCTTTCCTCCACCTTGCCTTACTCTGCTGCCACAGCGGCTTCTTCGCCTTGTTTCGCCTCAAGCACCGCATCGGCGATTTTCGACGTCAACAGTTTGACGGCGCGGATGGCGTCGTCGTTCGCCGGAATGACGTAGTCGATCTCATCCGGATCGCAGTTCGTGTCGACAATGCCGATGATCGGGATGTTCAACTTGCGCGCTTCCGCCACTGCAATCCGTTCTTTGCGCGGGTCGATGACAAACAGCGCATCCGGCAGTTCTTTCATGTCTTTAATGCCGCCTAAAAATTTCTCAAGCCGCTCTTTTTCTTTTTTCAAACCGATGACTTCTTTTTTCGGAAGAACGTCAAATACGCCATCTTCTTCCATTTTTTCAATTTCGCGCAACCGCTTGATCCGCTTTTGGATCGTTGCAAAGTTTGTCAGCGTGCCGCCAAGCCAGCGTTGGTTGACATAAAACATGCCGCAGCGTTCGGCTTCTTCTTTCACGGATTCTTGCGCTTGTTTTTTCGTGCCGACGAACAAAATTTTGCCGCCGTTCGCCGCCAGTTCGCGGACGAAGTTGTATGCTTCCTCGACTTTTTTCACCGTTTTTTGCAAGTCGATAATATAAATGCCGTTGCGCTCCGTGAAAATGTATTTTTTCATTTTCGGGTTCCAACGGCGCGTCTGATGTCCGAAATGGACGCCAGCTTCAAGCAATTGCTTCATTGAAATGACTGACATGCATGCTCCTCCTGTTTCCTTGTGGTTTTTGTGCCTCCGCCTGCCTCATCTTTCAGCAAGACTGGCGTTGCCAGCACCGTTGCTGAAATCATCAGGCGTGTGTATTCACACCATGTAAAAATATATCATAACCGCCGGCAGGAAATCAAGCTATTGTTCGCCCATTCGGCCGTTTTTTCGGCCAAATTTGAGCAGCAGTTCGACTTCTGTTTTTCCTTTTCCGAGCTTCTTCGCGATTTCTTCGACCGTCATCCCTTCGGCTTCGAGACGGCGGGCGATGGCGGCGGCATGGGCGGATGGCGGCGAAAAGTCGACTACATCTTCGATGGCGTCAACATCGGGAAAATAGTCCGACAGCGCGTCCATGGCGTCCGTTTGTTCAACCCGGCCGCTTCGCCCCAGCTCCGGCCGCTCCGATGCAGTTTGTTTCCGACCCGGCCTGTTTTCGCTGCCCGCTCCGTTTACCAGCCTGCTCTCTTTCTCATTGCCGGGCTCTGACTGCTGAGGCAGGCGGCTCTTGACGGGAGCCGGCGTCCGCTTGTCCGCCGCGGCGGCCGGTTTCGCGCTAAGCAGCGCATCCAACTCGGCCAAAAAGCGCTCATTTTCCTCTTTCCACGCCACGAGATGGGCCGCCATCGCCTCCTCAAGCTCCTCAGCCCGCCTCTTGGCTCTTGCTTCCTCTTCGCTTAGCCGCGACAAGCGCGTGTAAAGCAGGATGATCAACCAAAACGAAAACGCGTGCAGCAACAAGCTGACAGTCAGCCAAAATGCCTCCATCGTTGTTCACTATCCTTTGATGTCGATTGTTTTTCCTTTATAAGGATGACTCCCAAAACGGAGCGCGTCTCCCGCCCGTTTTCCCGTCACTTGGCGGCGCGCCTGCTCCGCTCGTTTTTCCTCCGCGGCTGCCCGCTGCGCCTGCACAACATGAGGGTGCTGCTGCGCCAAGGCGTGCTTGGACGCGGCTTCAGGCGCCTTCGGCATGACGCTTTGCAGCATCGGCAATTGGATGTCCATCTTCCCGCTTCCTTTCGCCTCATGAATCCCCGCTTAAAAAGCGGCGCAATTTCCACAGCGCTTTGGCATGAATTTGCGAAATTCTTGATGTCGACAGCTGCAAAAGACTTCCGATTTCCGTAAACGTCAGCTCTTCTTTGTAAAACAAACTGATGACGAGCTGCTCTTTTTCATTCAACCGTCGAATGCCTTCCGCCAACTGGTCGATCATTTCCCGCTTAATGGCTTCCTCTTCCGGGAGCAGGGCGCGGTCGTCCCGAATCGCCAGCGGCTCATCTTCGTCTTCAGCCGCTCCTTGTCCGAGCGGCAACCAAAGCGACCAAAACGTGTCGCTGGCCGCCGCCTGCACTTCCGCTTCCGTCATGCCAAGTTCAGCCGCAATTTCCTTCGCTGTCACCGATCGCATATACTGCTGCTCCAGCCGTTCGGCCGCTTCCTCGATTTTTTTCGCCTTGTCGCGCACGCTGCGCGGCAGCCAGTCTTCTTTGCGCAAACCGTCCAATATCGCGCCGCGGATGCGGAACGATGCATACGTATCGAATTTCAAATCGCGCGATGGGTCAAACTTTTCAATCGCATCGTACAACCCGAGGAGCCCAAGACTGATCAACTCATCCTTTGGCACAGAACTCGGCAGCGTCGCCGAAAGCCGCTGCACATGGTAGGAAACAAGCGGCATATAGCGCTGCACGAGCTCTTCAGCCGCGCGGCGGTCGCGGCCGTTGACCCAGTCGTCCCAATATTTCCGTTCTTCGCCTTTTAGCGCGCTCCCCATCATTCTCTCCCTCGCCTCGCGGAAACCACATATCGTTCCATCATATTTCTTTTATGTCCTGGCACGCCGTGCGGATGGCCAGCACGCCCGTCTGCGGGTTAAACTCGATTGTGCGGCCGCTATGGCCCCCGACATCTTCGGCCACAATCGGGATATGAAGCCGTTCAAGCTGCCTTTTCACTTCCTCAACGTTGCGGGCGCCGATGCGCATCATGTCCCCGCCAGCTGCGGAAAACGAGAACATTTGCGCCCCTCCGGCCAACTTCGCTTTGAGCATGCCCTTCCGTCCTCCAGCGGCCAGGACGAGCTTACAAAGCGCTTCCACCGCTGTATCAGCGTATTTGGCGGCATTGACAACTCCCCCGCGCGCCATCGATGAATGCGGCAGCATCACGTGCGCCATACCGGCAACCGCTTTTCCGCTGTCATAAATGACGACGCCCACGCACGACCCGAGCCCGCATGTGCGGATGACGTTCGGCGCCACGACAACTTCCATTTCGGCAATGCCAACCTTCACTGCTTCTGCCGTCTTCATCCCCCATCCACACCTAACGCTCGAAAAATAATGGAAAATGATTCCGGGTCAGGAAGAAGGAAGAAATGGCCGTTAATGCTCTCGTTTGGCCGCCGGTCATCGTAAATGGCTGTATCGATCAAAATGGCGCAATCGCCGACGCGCGACAGCTCAAGCAAGCCAAACGACAGCACCGCTCCGATCATATCGATCGCCAGCGCCGGCACGGACGGATGCAAGTTTAACCGGGTGAAATCGGCGAGCGCCGACAAGTATGAGCCGGCCAAAATGTTGCCAAGTTCCTGCAGCGCCGACCGCCCGAGCTCATGGGCTTCGCCTTGGAACGAAAACGAGCCATCGCCCGTCATTCGGCGGACAAACTGCTCGGCCTGGTCCGGCGGCAGCACGAAAAACATGTTTCCCGGCGCTTCGCCTTCGACGCGCAAATAGACGCATGCCACCACTTGCTCCGGACCGCCGATCAGCTCCATCATCTCGGCAAATGTCGCAATTTGGACGCGCGGCACAGCCATTTCGATTTTTTTGTTGAGCAGCATGGACAAAGCGGTCGCCGCGTTGCCGGCCCCGATGTTGCCAATTTCGCGCAAAATATCAATGTGTGTCCCTGTTAAGTTGCGAATGTCGTCCAACCGCAAACGCCCCTCTCTCCGTTTTATTCACTTAAGACACTTGCCAAATCGAGCAAAATGAGGAGACGCTTCTCGACTTTCGCCACTCCGCAAATGTAAGCGGCCCCGATGGCGCCGATCGCCTCGGGCGGCTCAATGCTCGCTGCCGGAATATCGAGAACATCGTTGGCCGCATCGACGATCAACCCGACTTCGATATCCCCAAAGGCGGCGATAATCATCCGCGTCTGCTCCCCGTATGGTTCGGGCGCAAACCCGAACCGCTCGCGCAAATCGATAATCGGCGTGACGACCCCGCGCAAGTTGATGACTCCTTTGACATAAGGAGCCGTTCCCGGCACGCGCGTAATCGGCTGCATTTTTTCAATGGAACGAACGTATTGCACCGGCAAGGCATATTCTTCCTCTTGCAGGCGAAATGCAATCACTTTCCAATCCGTCTGCACGCTCATGCTCATCGGTCGCTTCCCCCTTTTCTGTTCAGCTTCCTCGCCCGGCGCCGCCAACGAAAAGGCCGCGTCCGCCCGCGGCCTTTTTCCAGCTCCGCCGGCATACAGTCGGCTTTCTATTTGACAAGCGCGTTGCAGTCAATAATGAGCGCCACCCGGCCGTCTCCCAAAATCGTCGCCCCTGAAATGGCGAAAACAGAAGATAAATAGTTGCCGAGCGACTTCAACACGACTTCTTGCTGGCCGATAAACGAGTCGACCGCCAACGCCGCCAGCTTTTCCCCTTTTCGCACGATGACAGCCGGCACCGTCTCGCTGTCATCCGACGCGCCCGGCACAGCGAACACGTCCTTCAGCCGGACGAGCGGCACAACTTTGCCGCGGAAATCGATGACCGGCTGGTTATGGACATAGAACACGTCTTCTTTCCTAATGAGCGCCGTCTCCATAATCGATGACAGCGGGATGGCATACGTTTCCGCCGCAATTTGCACAAGCAGCACCGAAATGATCGACAACGTGAGCGGCAGCTGAATGGAAAACAGCGACCCTTGGCCGGGCCGGGAATCGACGGCCACCGTGCCGCCGAGCGACTCGATGGTGCTTTTGACGACATCCAAGCCGACGCCGCGCCCGGAAATGTCGGAAATATGATCGGCAGTGGAAAACCCGGGAGCAAAAATAAGCTCATACACTTGCTCATCGGTTAAATGCTCAGCCGCCTCGGGCGAAACGATGCCGCGGCTGATCGCCTTTTTCAGCACTTTTTCCCTAGAAATACCGGCGCCATCATCCTCGATTTCAATAAAGACATGGTTGCCGCTATGGTAGGCGCGCAATTGGATCGTCCCTTCCTCCGGCTTTCCGCGCGCCGCCCGGACGTCCGGCGCTTCAATGCCATGATCAAGCGCATTGCGGAGCAAATGGACAAGCGGATCGCCGATTTCATCAATGACCGTCCGGTCAAGCTCCGTTTCCGCCCCGATCACGTCAAGACGCACTTTTTTGCCGAGCTCGCGGGCGAGCTGGCGCACCATGCGCGGAAAGCGGTTAAACACCGTTTCCACCGGCACCATGCGCATGTTTAAAATAATCGTTTGCAAGTCGCTTGAAATGCGCGACATCCGCTCGACCGTCTCCGTCAGTTCGGCATGGCCGACATCGCGGGCAATTTGCTCAAGCCGCCCGCGGTCGACGACAAGCTCTTCAAATAAGTTCATCAGCATATCGAGCCGTTCAATATTGACGCGGATCGTTTTGCCCACATGCTTGGCCGGCTGCTTTTCCGGCGCTTCGGCTTCGGTTTGCGCCCCCCCGGCTTCCGTTTGCGCCGCTGCGGCTTGCTCGACGGCGGCCGACATCGGCGATTCGGGCGCGGCGGCACGATCTTCGCCTTCGACGGACAGGTCATCGGCATCGAGCACTCGAACGGCCACCTCATCGATTTCGGAAATGCCCATCAGCTGCTTTTGCAGCTCATCCGCCGGCGTTTTCGACACGACCGTGACAAGAAACTCTTGGTCAAACTGCTCCTCCTCAAGCATGTCCACAGGCGGCGTTGATTTCACGACCTCCCCCTCTTGATTGAGCAGTTCAAACACCATGTACACGCGCGCCGATTTCAACAGGCAGTCGTCGCGGAGGCGGACGCGAATTTCATAGACGGAATATCCTTGTTCTTTCGCTTGCTGCAGCACACGGTATTCAAATTCCCCATACGCCTGCTCGAGAGCCGGCAGTTCGCCGTTTGCCCGCCCCCTGGGCCCTTCCCCCTGCTCGATCCGCTTCAGCTGCTCGACCGTCTCGCTTACATCGCGCTTTCCATCGCCGCCGGCGGCAATCGAGAGGATCATGGCTTCCAAATGGTCGACCGCTCGGAAAATGACATCAAGCAGTTCCGGGGTAATGGCTAGCTTTTGGTTGCGAATGCCATCGAGCACATTCTCCATTTGATGCGTCAAATTTGCCAAATCTTCAAACCCCATCGTTGCCGACATGCCTTTTAACGTATGGGCGGAGCGGAAAATCTCATTCACAAGCGCCATATCGCCCGGATCATTTTCGAGTTCAAGCAGCCGTTCGTTGATCGTTTGCAAATGTTCTTTGCTTTCATCAATAAACAAGTCTAAATATTGGCTCATATCCATGCCGTTTTCCCCCTTACTCCCCGATCGATTGAACAATAGCGGCGGCGATGGCCTCAAGCGGAGCAACGGCATCCACAACCCCTGCTTCAATCGCCGCTTTCGGCATGCCAAACACAACAGCGGTTTCGCGCGCCTCAGCAATGACCTTCACATTTTCGTTTTCTTTCAATTTTTTCAGCCCGGCAGTGCCATCCGCCCCCATGCCGGTCATGATCACCGCCACTTTCCGGCAGCAGCGAATGGCCGCAAGCGACTCGAACAATACGTCAACAGCCGGGCGATGGCCCGCTCGCGGCGGCGATTCGTCGAAACGCGCTTTTAACATGCCGTTTTCCTCATCGACGGCAAGATGGACGCCGCCCGGGGCGATATAGGCGGTGCCATTTCGCAACAGTTCCCCGTCTTCCGCCTCTTTGATCGTGATCGCCGCCAGTGCGTTGAGCCGGTCGGCAAGCGATTTCGTAAACCCTTTCGGCATATGCTGAACGATGACGACCGGAGCGGCAAAATCAGGAGGCAGCTGCGTCAACACCGTTTCCAAGGCGCGCGGACCGCCTGTCGACGTGCCGATGGCGACGACCGTTTTTTGGCTGCGCGCCGTTTGGGCCGGCGGGCGCCGGGCGGCAAGCGCCGGGCGGTGGGCGGCGAGCGCCCTTACATTCGCCTCGCTTGCGTGCAGCACTTTGCGGATCAGCTCATCTTTTACTTTGTATAAATCAAGCGAAATCGGGCCAGACGGCTTGGCGACAAAATCCACCGCCCCGTATTGCATGGCGGTGATCGTGTTTTCCGCCCCTTCCCTCGTCGTGCTCGACACCATGACGACCGGCAGCGGCTGCTTGTGCATGATGCGCCGCAGCGTTTCGAGCCCATTCATAACCGGCATTTCGACATCAAGCGTGACGACATCCGGGCGCAAGAGGGCGATTTTGTCGAGCGCCTCTTGGCCATTGCGAGCCGTCCCGACGACTTCGAGGCGTGGGTGCTCGGACAAAAAGTCGCTGATCCATTTGCGCATAAACGCCGAGTCATCGACGACAAGCACCTTGATCGTCTTCATGTTCCGTCTCTACCTTTCTAGCAAAAATTGGCGCAGCATCGCAAAAAAGCGGGGGATTTGACCCGGCGGCGCCGGCTCGCCCTCTCTGCCCATCGCATAGCGCCAAGCCATTTGGCGGACGGCCTGGCTCGCCTTCGCCTTCGGGTCAAGCAGGACAAACGGCATCTGGCTGACGACCGCGCGGGCGACAACCCGGTCTTCCGGCACAATGCCGAGCAGGGCAATCGGTTTGTTTAAAAAGCGCGCCGCCGCATCTTTCAGCCGCTGAAAGACGCCATACCCTTCTTGCCCGCAGCTCGTGCGGTTGACAATGATCGAAAACGGCGCTTCGCTGCCGGCGGCATGCATGTATTTCATCATGGCATAGGCGTCCGTCACCGCAGTCGGTTCCGGCGTCGTGACGATGAACACATCGTCGACCGACTTTAAAAAATAAAGACGCTCTTCCGATGCCCCCGCCCCCATATCAAAAATGAGATAATCATAGCGCGAGGCAATGGCCTGCAGTTCAGCCAAAAAATAGTCGATGCCCGCCGTATCCAACGTCCGCCATTGCGCAACGCCCGTCCCCCCGGCGATATATGATAGTTGCCCCGGCCCGCTTTTGACGATGTCCGAAAGGGGCAGCCGAGTGGAAAACCAATCCGCCAATGTAAGCGGCGACGATTGACCGAGCAAAATGTCGATATTGCCCATGCCGACGTCCATATCGAGCAACAGGACGCGAAACCCGAGTTCAGAGAGCGATACGGAAAGATTGAGCGAAAGGTTCGATTTGCCGACTCCGCCTTTCCCGCTCGCCACTGCGATCGTCCGCGGCGAAGCCGGACGCCGTGGACGGCTTAACGCGCGGCGAAGCCGTTCCGCCTGGTCTCTCACCATCGATCCGCTCCAAACAACAGATGGACAAACCGGTCGGCTGACGCTTCCACCATATCGTCCGGCACGTTTTGCCCGTTCGTTAAATAGGCAACGCCAACCCGGCTCTCGAGCAGAAAATTGACGACCGCGCCGTACGTATCGGTCTCATCAAGCTTCGTCACGATCAGCCGGTCAATCGGGAGGACGGAAAAGCGATCATAAATGGCTTTCATATCATTGTATTTTCCGGTGGCGGCGAACACGAGAAACGTTTCCGTCTCGCTGTCAAACTCGATCGTTTGCTGGAGCTCGGCAACATAGTGCGGGTTGCGGAAATTGCGGCCGGCCGTATCAATGAACACAACGTCGCAATCGGCCAGGCGCTGCTTAGCCGCCCGAAAGTCATCGGCGTTGTAGCACACCTCGAGCGGAGCCTGCAAAATGTGCGCATATGTCTTCAACTGGTCGATCGCGGCGATCCGGTACGTATCGGTCGTGATAAATCCGACTTTTTTTTCATGTTCAAGCACCGCGCGCCCCGCCATTTTGGCAAGCGTCGTCGTTTTTCCAACTCCGGTCGGGCCAAGCAGCAGGCGATATTTTTTCGTTCCTGCCGTTTCAGCGAACGGGAGCGGCGAAAGAAGATCGCGCACCGCTTCTTTCGCCCAGCCGGCAACTGCAGCAGCGGATCTCTCTTTTTTGTCCGCATACCATCGCTCAAGCAGGCGGTCCATCACTTGGCGGATGTAGCCATCGGCGAGGCCTTGCTGCAGCAGCCGCCGCTCCGCATCCATAAGCGGCGGCGGGTACAACAGCGACGACGTCCGGCCGGCCATTTGACGGACGAGCGCTTTCACTTCCCGAAGCTCGGCGGCCAACAAACCGTCCGCTTCCTCCCGCCCCGCCGGCCGTGAAGAAGCGGGGGCCTTCGCCTCTGACGCGCGGCGCGGCAGTGGATCGGGATCGATGCCGGCCAGCACCTCAATCTTCTTTTTGGCAAACAAGCCGAACAGTCCGCCCGTTTGAATCTCCTTCGAGTGCAAAATGACGGCATCGCGGCCGAGCTCGGCTCGGACCATTTTCATCGCTTCGTTCATCGACGGGGCGACAAATTTTTTCACTTTCATTCGATTTCCACCATCCCCACGCTTTGAACTTCGACGTCAGCTTCGAGCTCGTTGTACGACAGCACCGGGATTGACGGAAAATGGCGCTCCGTCAGCTGCCGGACATACATGCGCACCGCCGGAGAACAGAGCAAGATCGGCGTTTGGCCGGCGAACGGGTGGCGGTCGAGCGCCGCCGCCACCGCCTCGACAAGCGCCTGCGCCCGCGCCGGATCAAGCGCCAAATAGCGTCCGTGCTCCGTTTGCTGCACCGCATCGGCAATGGTTTTTTCCGCCTTGCCCGAAAGCGTAATGACACGCAGCGGTTCGCCCGGCACGGCGTACTGCTTCGTGATTTGCCGCGCCAGCGCCTGGCGGACGTATTCCGTCAACAAGTCGGTGTCGGCGGTCAGGCGGGCAAAGTCGGCAAGCGCCTCAAAGATAAGCGGCAAATTGCGGATCGACACGTTCTCTTTCAGCAGCTTGGCAAGCACTTTTTGGACATCCCCGACCGGCAGCGGATTCGGTGTGACATCCTCAACCAGCACGGGGTGCGACTCTTTCAAATGATCGATCAACTGTTTCGTTTCTTGGCGCCCAAGCAGTTCATGGGCGTGGGCCTTGAGCACTTCCGTCAAATGCGTCGAAACGACCGACGGCGGATCGACCACCGTATAGCCGAGCATTTCCGCGCGGTCTTTGGCCGCCTCGGAGATCCACTTCGCCGGCAGGCCAAACGCCGGTTCAACCGTGTCAATCCCTTCGACCGATCCGTCATCAATCCCGGGGCTCATCGCCAAATAATGGTCAAGCAGCAGCTCGCCGCGCGCCACCTCTTCGCCTTTAATTTTCACTCGGTATTCGTTCGGCTGAAGCTGGATGTTGTCGCGGATGCGCACAACCGGAACGACGATGCCGAGCTCAAGCGCGAGCTGACGGCGGATCATGACGATCCGGTCAAGCAGGTCGCCGCCTTGGGCGGCATCCGCAAGCGGAATAAGCGCGTAACCGAACTCGAACTCGATCGGGTCGACATGCAATAGTTGAATCACGCTCTCCGGACTTTTTAATTCGTCAGCCGCCGCTATTTCTTCATCCGGCTGGACGGCAGCCGCTTCCCCCTGTTTTTGCTGCTCAACAAATCGGTAGCCGCCAAATGCCAGCAGCCCGGCGATCGACATTGTCAACGCATCGTTGATCGGGGTAAACAAGCCGAGCAGGAAAATCGTTCCCGCCGTGACGTACAACATTTTCGGAAACGCAAATAACTGACGCATAATGTCGCCGCTTAAATTGCTGTCAGACGCCGCACGCGTGACGATGATGCCGGTCGCGGTCGAAATTAACAGCGCCGGAATCTGGCTGACGATTCCGTCGCCGACCGTCAACAACGTATAGCGCTTCGCCGCCTCCGCCATGTCCATTCCTTGCTCAACAACGCCGATCACCATGCCAAACAGCATATTGATGATCACGATAATAATGCCGGCGATGGCGTCGCCTTTTACAAATTTGCTCGCTCCGTCCATCGCACCGTAAAAATCGGCCTCTTGGGCGATTTTTTCCCGCCGCTCGCGCGCTTCCTGCTCCGAGATCATGCCGGCGTTCAAATCAGCGTCAATGCTCATCTGTTTGCCCGGCATCGCATCGAGCGTAAAGCGGGCCGCCACTTCCGAGACACGCTCCGCCCCTTTTGTGATCACAATGAACTGAATAATGACCAAAATCAAAAACACGACAAACCCGACGACGACATCGCCGCCGACGACGAACGTCCCAAACGTCTCAACGACGCCGCCCGCTTCCCCCTTGCTTAAGATCGAACGGGTTGTCGAGACATTCAACCCGAGCCGGAACAACGTCAGCACTAACAGCAATGACGGAAAAACGGAAAACTGAAGCGGCTCTTTCGTGTTCATCGCCGTCAGCAAAACGAGCAAGGCGAGGGAAATGTTGATGATGATCAAAACGCTCAGCAGCCATGTCGGCAATGGAATGACGAGCATGGCGACGATGAGCACAACCATAATTAACACGGATAAATCTTTGAGTTGCGCTTGCATGGTTTTCTCCCCTTGCTGTTACCCTTTTCGTTTGAGCCGGTAGACGTACGCCAAAATTTCCGCCACTGCCTTAAAAAACGTCTCTGGAATCATGTCGCCGACGTCCGTCTGCCGGTAAAGCGCCTGCGCCAACGGACGATTTTCAACCGTCACGACGCCGTTCGCCTTGGCAATTTCCTTTATTTTCAACGCCACATAGTCAGCCCCTTTCGCCACGACAACCGGCGCCTCCATTTTTCCATCTTCATACTTCAGCGCTATCGCATAATGGGTGGGATTGGTGATGACAACATCGGCATTCGGCACCTCCTGCATCATCCGCCTCATCGCCATCTCCCGCTGTCTTTGCTTAATGCGCGATTTAATGAGCGGGTCGCCTTCCGTCTTTTTGAATTCATCTTTAATGTCTTGCTTCGACATGCGGATGTTTCGTTCAAACTCAAACCGCTGGTACAAATAGTCAAACAACGCCAAAAACAAGAGCGCGGCCGCAGCATACAGCCCCATTTTCACCGTCAGCGCGCCGACAATGGCAAGCATGGCGGCCGGCGGCCTGGCCGCAAGCGCCGTGAGCTCGTCCCATCCCCCGAGCAAGAGCATAAACACGACCGCACCGATGATTCCAGCTTTTAACACAGATTTTAACAGCTCGACAATGGCGCGCAGCGAAAAAAGCCGTTTTATTCCTTGCACCGGGTTGAGGCGGTTTCCGTCGATTTTGAGCGGCTCTGCGGTAAACAAGACACCGACTTGCAAAAAGTTGGCCAGCCCAGCCGCTAATACGGCGGCGGCAAAAAATGGAGCTAACAGAAGCGCCGCATGGCGAAGCCAGTCGAGAAAGATGGCATGAAGCGAATCAATCGTCAGCGGAGCGGCGGCATAATCGGAAAGCGCACGCGCGAGCATGCGCAGCAGCCCGTCCCGCTCATACGCTCCCGCCAGCGACAAAACGAGAAACAGCGCGAGCAATACGATGGCGGCCACCGCATCGCTGCTTTTGGCGACCTGGCCTTTTTCCCGCACTTCTTGCCGTTTGCGCGGCGTCGCCTTTTCCGTCTTTTCCCCGGCGAAAAACTGCAAATCAAGCCGCCGTTCGCCCACGTTACGCGCCTCCCAACAGCTGCATAAACTCGCGCAGCGACACAAACATAAGTTGAAACAGTTCGCGCGCCGCGGTCAACATTCCCCCGATCGCCGCAAACAACATGAAAAACGCAGCCGCTGTCTTGAGCGAAAACCCGACAGCAAAAATATTCATTTGCGGCACGGCGCGGGCGATGAGGCCGAGCGCCACATCGACCAAAAAGAGCGATCCGACAAGCGGGGCAGCCATTTGCACAGCGGCGGCAAACATCGCCGCGAACGTGCGCACCGCATACTCAGCCGCCCGCCCGTCGGCAATGTGCGGCCACCGGTCAAGCGGCAGCCAGTGATAGCTGTAAAACAAGCCGTCAAGCAGCAAATGATGCCCGTCAAGCATAAGCAGCAGCAAAAGCGCCAGCGAGTGAAGATACTGCCCGAGCAACGGGCTTTGCACCCCGGTTTGCGGATCGATGACGTTGGCGATGGCAAACCCGATTTGAAAATCGATCAAGCCGCCGGCGACTTGCACAGCCGCCATGACGATGGCCGCGATCAAGCCGAGCGCCAGCCCGACGAGCGCCTCTTTGACGACGAGCAATACATACACATCATCCAATGGAAGCGACGGCTTCGGCCCTGCCAAAAACATAAGCCAGCTGAAAAAAAACGCCATTCCAATCTTGTACGAAGCCGGCACCGTCCGGTACGAAAAGAGCGGCATGGCCGCAAAAAACGAAGCGGTGCGGGCGAAGATGAGCAAAAACGCGGGAAAATACGTCCATAGTTGTTCCATCATAGATCAGCCTATAAATGAAGCCAAATTGGCGAAAATGTCATGGGCGTACGACACCATTTTCGAGAGCATCCACGGCCCGAACAAGACGAGCCCGAGCAGGACAGCAACGATTTTCGGGACAAACGCGAGCGTCTGCTCTTGAATTTGGGTCGCAGCCTGAAAAATGCTGACAACGAGCCCGACAACAAGCGACAGCAGCAGCAACGGGCCGCAAACGATCAACACGATGTAGACGCCTTGTTCGGCAAGGCGGATGATAAAATCGGCACTCATAAACGCCACCCATCTTTATTGAAAGCTTTGCAGCAACGATTTGACGACCAAATGCCAGCCGTCGACAAGAACAAATAGCAAAATTTTAAACGGCAGCGAAATCATCACCGGCGGCAGCATCATCATTCCCATCGACATCAAGACGCTGGCAACGATCATATCGATGACCAAAAACGGGATGAAAATCATAAAGCCCATTTGAAACGCGGTTTTCAGCTCGCTGATCGCAAACGCCGGGACGAGCGCGGTAAGCGGAATGTCGTTGACCGTTTTCGGCTGCCCGGCGCCGCTGTATGATAAAAACAAGGCCAAATCTTGCTGTCTCGTATGTTGGCTCATAAACTGCTTGAGCGGAACAGCGGCGCGTTCGTACGCCTCATCCAAATCAATTTTTTCGGCAAACAGCGGCTCAAGCGCCTGATCGTGAATCTCTTTCCATGTTGGCGCCATGATGAAAAACGTCAAAAACAGCGCCAGCCCGATCAACACTTGGTTGGGCGGCATTTGCTGCGTGCCAAGCGACGTGCGCACGAACGACAAAACGATGACGATGCGCGTAAAACACGTCATCATGATCAAAATGCCGGGAGCAACCGACAAAATGGTAAGAAGCAAAAGCAGTTTCACCGATGTCGAGACATGCTCGGGCGCCATCGAGTTAAACATATGGACAAAGTCATTCATCGCCAGCCGTTCCTTTCTCTTTCAACCGCTTCAGCCACTCATTCCGCCTGTCGGCCATTCGGCTCATTTCCTCGGCAAACAGTGAGGAAAAGGACGGAGCCGGACCGCTTCCCCGTTTCGCTTTCGCTGTCCAATATTCACGAAGGCGGGACCCAAACGGGTGGAAGCTGGCCATCCGTTCGAGCCGCTCATTATGCTGCGCCAGCAGTTCGTTTATTTCGTCTTCATTGCTGATTTCCCGCAGCAGCTGGATCGAATCGCCAACGCCGATGACGAGCAGCCGGTTGCCGACTTTGATGAGCTGAACAGAGCGGTTTGCCCCGACGCTCGTTCCACCGAGATTCTCAATGAGACCCTTTGACCCGAAAACAGGCGAATGGCGGCGGGAAAGCCATTTTAACAGAGCGTAAAGAAGAACGAGGACAAAGGCGGTCGCCCCGATGAGCCGGAGCACATCGGAAGCAGACACCGCATCAGCCGGTTGATTCGCTGTCGGTTTTGTCTGTTGCCCGGCCGGCGCTGACGGCCCGCACGCATCCGGATGCTGCAGGCAATCGGCGACCGTCGGGCTTTGGGCAGCCGACGCCGGCGGCGCCCCAAACAAGATGGCTGCCGCCAGCAATCCCGCTGCCCATCGCCGTATGACCATCAACATCCCCTCACCTCTAATCGCCTAGCCGATCGTTTTGTTAATCGCTTCAATGACGCGGTCCGCCTGGAACGGCTTGACAACGAAATCTTTCGCCCCGGCTTGAATGGCGTCAATGACCATCGCCTGCTGCCCCATCGCCGAACACATGATCACTTTGGCGTTGCTATCGATTTTTTTTATTTCTTTAAGCGCCGTAATCCCATCCATCTCCGGCATCGTAATATCCATCGTCACAATGTCGGGGCGCGTCTCCTTGTATTTTTCGACCGCCTGTCTCCCGTCCGCCGCTTCAGCGACGACCTCATGCCCATTCTTCGTCAAAATGTCTTTAATCATCATCCGCATAAACGCAGCATCGTCGACAACAAGCACTCTTGCCATATCCCCCTACCTCCTGCCATGCACATTATTTTAGCCGTTTTAACCGATCGCTTTGGCTGACAATGTCGGTGATGCGCACGCCGAAGTTTTCATCGATCACGACCACCTCGCCTTTGGCGATCAGCTTATTGTTGACAAAAACGTCGACCGGCTCGCCGGCCAGCTTATCAAGTTCGATGATCGACCCGGTGGACAATTGCAAAATCTCTTGCACCGAGCGTTTCGTCCGTCCCAGTTCAACCGTCACTTGCAGCGGCACATCAAACAGCAGCTCCAAATTGCGCGCCTCCGCCGCGGCAAGCGGTGGGGCGTCAAACTCAGCAAAATCAGCTGCTTGAATATGCCGTCCAGCTGCGCTTTTGCCTTCATCCAGGCGCTCAGCCGGCGCCTCCGGGAAACGGTTCGCCGCCGGGGAAGAAGGGGCGCCGGCCTCCGCATAGGCGTAGGCGGGCTGCGGCTCCGGCTCCACGGACAGCGGCGCCCCGGCCGGCAGCTCAGGCCGGTTTTCCTCCCCCCCTGCCGCCGCACCAAGCAAATAGGTGACCAGTTCTTTGGCAAAATCAACGGGCAGCAGCTGCATGATGTTCGAATCAATTAACGTGCCGATTTTCAGCCGGAACGACACTTTAATCAAAAAGTCTTCATCCGGCAAATATTCCAGACCTTTTCCTTCGCTCAAATCAAGAAGATGGATCGTCGGCGGGGAAATGTCGACCCGCTTGCCAAAAACAGTCGACATCGACGTCGCCGCTGACCCCATCATTTGGTTCATGGCTTCCTGCACGGCGCTCAGCTGAATTTCCCCAAGCGCGCTGTCGGGCACCGTTCCGTCGCCGCCAAGCATCAAATCGGCGATAATGGCGGCGTCCCGCTGCTCAATGACCAGCAAGTTGGTCCCGAGAAGCCCTTCCGTGTAATTGACTTGAATGGCGACATACGGCTGCGGGAACTCATCCGCGACGCGCGTCCGCTCGATCACCGAGACGTTCGGTGTCGTAATCTCGACTTTTTGGTTCAATAACATGGACAGCGCCGTCGCTGAGCTGCCAAAGGAAATATTGCCAATCTCCCCTAGAGCGTCCTGCTCGAGCGGGGTGAAAATATCGTGAAGCGCCGGTGCGCGGTCACGGCTGTCCATTCCGCGCAACAGAGCATCGATTTCATCTTGCGACAACATTCCGTCATTCATCATGTCCTGCTTCGTCCCCCTCGATCATCGCTAAAATTTGCACCGCCAGCTTTTTGTTCCGTTTCCCCGGTTGACCGACAAATTTCGGAATATGGCCGATTTTGACTACGAGCGGGTCATGAATCGACTGCTCGAGCTGAATGACATCGCCGGCCTCGAGTTGAAGAAATTCATTGACCGTGATGACCGCCGTTCCCAGTTCAGCGATAACCGGCAATTGGGCCGCGCGGATGCCTTGCTCAATTCGTCCCGCTTCCTCGGGGGAACGCTCTTTTTTTTGCACCTGCATCCAGTAATGCACCGACAGCCGCGGCATAATCGGCTCCAAAACGACGTGCGGAATGCAAACGTTCATCATGCCGCGCGCCTCGCCGATTTGCGTGTTGAGCGAAATGACAACGACCGTATCGTTCGGCGCGATCATGCGCAAAAACTGCGGGTTGACCTCAAAGTCGACAAACAGCGGATCCATTTCCGCCACCGACTCCCACGCATCGCGCCAATAGGCAAACGCCTTGTCGAACAAGTTGGACATGATGCGTGTCTCAATTTCCGTGAGGTGCTCCACTTTGTCCATGCCGGCGCCGCGGCCGCCCATCACCCGATCGAGCATGGCATAGGCGATATTCGGATTGATTTCCAGCAGCACATGCCCGTCGAGCGGCGGCACTTCAAAGACGTTAATGATCGTCATTTTTGGAATCGAGCGGACGAACTCTTCGTACGGAATCTGGTCGGCCGACGCGACCGAGATTTGCACATACGTGCGCAGCTGGGCGGAAAAAAACGTGGTCAACAGGCGGGCGAAGTTTTCATGAATGCGCGTCAAACTGCGAATCTGGTCTTTGGAAAACCGAAGCGCCCGCCGGAAATCATACGTTTTGACGCGCCGCCCTTCCTCTTCTTTTTTCAGTTCTTCCGCATTCATTTCTCCGGCCGAAAGCGCGGCAAGCAGCGCATCAATTTCACTTTGCGATAGTACTTCGCCGGCTGTCATGTCACCTTCCCCCCTTCGGATGGCAGGCTACTGGAGGATAAAGGAGGTAATGTAGACGTTCTCCACTTTCCCTTCCTGCATTAACGCATTAATCTGTTGTTTCAGCTGCTCTTTCAACGCCGCCATTCCTTCTTTTCCTTTAAAGTCGGCCGCTTTCATTTCCGAGAGCTGTTCGATGATTGCATCCTTAATCTGGAAATCACGCTTCTCCGCTTCTTCTTTTCCTTTGTCGCTGTCGGTTTGAATTTTAAAGGAGATTTTAATATAACGGCCGTCCGCCAAATTCGTTGTCATTTCCGGAATGTCGATCGAACTGTCCGCCAGTTCATCGGCGCTCGGCGCCTCCTGTTTTTCTTTGCCGGTCAGGTTCATAACGGCAACAAGCGCCGCCGTGCCGGCCAAGGCAATGACCGCTAGCACGATGACCATCGTTTTGAGTACTTCATTCCCTTTCACGGTTCAATCCTCCTGCTTCCGGCAAGCGAAACGCGCCAATTTGCCGGTAAAATTCGCTCGCCAACGCTGCGACTTGTTCGACCGTCTCGCGCACGACGAATTTTTTTCCGTTCGTCAGCGTCACGGTCGTGTCGGGAAATGCCTCGATTTGTTCGATGTAAAACGCATTGAGCACAAACCGTTTGCCGTTGAGCTTCGTCAGCGGAATCATCGGCAAGCGGGCATCAGCGTCCAACAACAGCTGACGCCCTACCTCCTATTCTACTTTTTCAAGTTGACAAGTTCTTGCAAAATTTCATCCGATGTCGTAATGATGCGCGTGTTTGCCTGAAAACCGCGCTGGGCGACGATCATTTCCGTAAACTCCTCAGCAAGGTCGACGTTGGACATCTCAAGCGCCCCGGAGACAATCGTTCCGGTGCCGTTCTCTCCTGGCGCCCCTGCCGTCGGCGCGCCGGAGTTGATCGTTTCACGGAACAGGTTGTTTCCGGCTTTCTCCAATCCATCGTTATTAGAGAACTTAGCCAGCTGAATCGTACCGATCGTCCGCAAGTTTCCCAAAGCGTCCACAATATTCACCTTGCCGTCAGCCCCGATGCTTAAGCTTTTCGCATCCGCCGGAACTTGCAGGCGGCTATTTCCCACACCGAGCAAATATTGGCCATCGGCATTGACAATATAGCCTTGCGAATCGAGATAAAAATTCCCAGCTCTCGTATACATGCGATTGTTGCCATCCGCATCGCCGACAACAAAAAACCCATCCCCCGAAATCGCCAAGTCGAGCACGCGCCCGGTCGTTTGCAAGCTGCCTTGCGTATGGACGGTGTCGATCGCCGCCAGCTGCGAACCGAGCCCGACCTGCTTTGGATTCGTCCCGCCGCGGCCGGCGTTCGGCCCTCCCGCTCCGGAAATCGTTTGGCTCATTAAATCTTTAAAGATCGTTCGTCCTTTTTTAAACCCGTACGTATTGACGTTGGCGATATTGTTGCCGATAACGTCAAGTTTTGTTTGGAAATTGCGCATGGCGCCAATGCCGGAATACATCGAACGAAGCATTCGCTCCCTCTCCCCTCTTATTCGTGTTGTTCGACTGTCATCACCGCGTCAGCGGCAATCGTCGCTCCGTTATCGAGCCCGAGAACAATGTTCCCGTCTTTTTGCGTCACCGATTTGACAACCGCGCTCATCGTTGCATCGCCTTCTTGCCAGTGCACCGTTTTGCCGATCCATTCGCTGTAGCGCAAAAGCGCATCACGGCTTGACACTTGCATCCATTGCTGCATCAAATTGGCGATGTTCATCATTTGCTCAAGCGAAGAGAAGCTCGCCATTTGCGCGATAAAGTCTTTATCTTCCATCGGATTGAGCGGATCTTGGTTTTCGAGCTGGGCGAGCAAAATTTTGAGAAAGTCGTCTTTTCCTAAAATTTGATTACCCGTTTTCCGTTCCGGCTGAACCGCGTTTGCCATCCATAAGCTTCCATCAATCACATTCGTTGTCATCCTCGTTCTTTTCCCCCTTATGCGTCAGCTTCGATCCCGTCTAGCGCTAACGGGAAGGAAGATGATGGCTCCCGCTTTTGTTTTTGCCGCGATTCGCCCTGCTGCTGCCCTCCTTGGCGATTCCCGGAATACGGCGGCATCGCGGAGCTGTCATAATCCGACCAAACGGTCCATTTTTCGACCGTGATGGAACTCGCATCAAGCTGCTGAGCAAGCTGCGGCAAGTGGTTGCGGATCAACTCTTCCGCCGCATCGGTCGCCACAAGCAGCCGGGCGGTCAATTTTCCGCCTTCTTGCGCCATTTTCACCGTCACCGTTCCAAGATGTTCCGGATGAAGGCGAATAACAAACTGCATAACGCCGTTTGGCAGCTTCACCCATCGGCCGAATTGCCATGCACGGGCTACTTGCTCGACAAACGAACTTTCATTCCCTGCTTCCACCGTCCCCGCCTCATGGCCGCCAGGGACGAATGGAATCAAAGAGGCAAGGTTTGTCGAAACGAGCACACTATGCAGCTGGCGAGCGTCCTCCTGCTGCCGTAAAGAGGCTGGCCCGTACATCGAAGATAAAACTCGCGGCGCCAGCCAGCTGCTTTCACCGTTGGAGTGCACCGCCATTTCCTTTCTAGCTCCCTCGGTTCGCGGCAAAATTTGTGAGAAAGGCGGCTGGTGTTCGCCATCGAAACGCCCGTTCATTTCTTTGGCCTGTTGTTCCAGCCAAGCAGCTTTGTCCAACCCGCTATTTTCATCCGTCTGTAGCCAAAAAGACGGAACGGCTGCCAGCGCTTTTGCACCAGCCCCTTCTTGGTTGACTCTTCCGCTTTCCCCATCAGCCGCCAAGGCTTCACCATCATTGTGTGTAGCCGCCGGAGGGGCGTTTAAAACGTTGGCAGCGCCAACGTGCATAGCTGAAGCGGCCAGCCATAACGGCTCTGTCCATTCGTCTGTTATTCGCGGCTTCTTTCCTTCCGGCTGGGATGACCGTTCAATCCCCTCCTCAACCGGCAGCTTCCCGGTTTGCTTTTGCGCCAATAATGCCGCAAATGCGCTGGAAGCCGCTGTCTCTTTTCTCGCTGTCAGCTCCACGCCCGTTGGCTGCGGTGCAACTGCTGCGATCATCACTTTCATTCAGCCCCCTCCTCTCTCGCCGCCCATTTATGCAATGACGAAAGCAAGTTCGCCGCCTGCTCGGCCGGCATTTGTTCTAAAATAGCCGCGGCTTTGTCGCTATCGAGCCGGCTCAGCACCTCAAGCGCTTCATCCTCCGGCAGCTTGGCTAAAATAGCCGCGGCCTGCTTGTCTGACATGGCATCGTACATGCTGATGACATCCACCGCAGACGCTTGTCCGCCGCCTTTTTCCTGCTGGGTCGGCAGCTGTTGCTGCGTCGACAGCCGGGCAATTTCCTCGTCTTTTGCCGCCAATTCGCTTTTTAGCTGCTCAATTTGCTTTTTTTGCTTGGCGATCGTTTGGTTTTGCCGCTTGATCGTCTGCTGTTGCGTCTCGATCGTGTTGGCCAGCGTCTTTTCTTTCTTCTTCCAATCAAACCATTCGGCGACGAACGGCACGCTGTCCACCCATTGTTTCGCCTTCACCGCATCAATGCCGGCCGCCTTTGCAATCAGCAAGAGGAAGAAAGCCGCAAAGAGGCTCGGGACGACAACGACGAACAACATCCATTGCCACCGGCTTACCGTTTCTTCCTGCTGAAGTTTGCTGCCCGCCATCTATAACTCTCCTTGCCGCACAAAGCGCTGAACGGCTATTTCATCGAGCAAACGGCTTTCGGCCTCTTTTTCGCGCTGCTCTGTCCACCGCCGCACGCGCTCCTGCATTTTCTCATACTTTTTCACTTCAATATTGAGCTCAATGAGGCGCTGGTGCCGGCACTGCATTTGCTCGCGCGCCCGCATGACGATGAGCTGATAGTGATCAATGGTTTGTTGCAAACTGGCGAGATACTGCAGCGTATGGCGAATGGCCCCGACAGCGAGGCCATCTTGCAGCCGCCTGTCCCTTTCCGCCTCGCATCGTTCTTTTTCCTTGAGCAACTTGTACAGCGCCTCGGCCGCCTGCTCAAACTTGTGCACCGCTTCTTCGTATTCAGCCAGCGCTGCTTGCTTTTCTTTTTCCTTCATCGTCCATAGTTTTTGCAGCCGAAATGTCGGCATCATTGTGGATCACCCTTCCCCCTCTTAACGCTGTGCCCCCATCATGGCGGCGAAATGAGACGGAAAAGGGCATCAATGCTTTCGGCGCGCGTCGCCTTTTCCTCTATTTCTTGGCGGCAAAACGCCATCATTTGCGGATAACGTTCAATCGCCTCATCAATTTCTCGCGATGCCCCCCGCTTGTACGCCCCTATTTGAATCAAATCCTCCGAATCGATATAAGTGGAAAGGAGACGGCGGAACCGGTTCGCTGCTTCGCGGTGCTCAGCGCTGATAATATGGGGCATGACGCGGCTGACGCTTTTCAGCACGTTAATGGCCGGGTACTGGCCTTTATTCGCGAGCTGGCGTTCCAACACAAAATGGCCGTCCAAAATGCCGCGCACCGCATCGGCAATCGGCTCGTTCATATCGTCGCCGTCAACGAGCACCGTATAAAACGCGGTAATGGTGCCTGAGTCGCTCGTCCCGGCCCGCTCGAGCAGCTTCGGGAGCAAGGCGAACACCGACGGGGTATAGCCCTTTGTAGTCGGCGGCTCGCCGACAGCCAACCCGATCTCCCGCTGCGCCATCGCGACGCGGGTGACCGAATCCATCATCAGCATGACATCCGCCCCTTGGTCGCGGAAATATTCGGCGATCGCTGTCGCGGTGTACGCCCCTTTGACGCGCATGAGCGCCGGTTGGTCCGAGGTGGCGACAACGACGACGGAACGGGCCAACCCTTCCGGCCCAAGATCGCGCTCTAAAAATTCGCGCACTTCGCGCCCCCGCTCGCCGATTAAGGCGATAACGTTCACGTCAGCCGATGTGCGGCGGGCGATCATTCCCATGAGCGTGCTCTTGCCGACGCCGGAACCGGCAAAAATGCCGACCCGTTGCCCTTTCCCGACCGCCAGCAGACTGTCGATGACGCGCACGCCGACTTCAAGCGGCTCGGCGATCGGCGGCCGGGTGAGCGGATTGGGCGGATCGCGGTCGACCGACACAGGCTTCAGCCCGGGCGGCAGCGGGGCGCCGTCCAACGGTTGGCCGAGCGGATCAAGAACCATGCCGATGAGCGCATCGCCCACATACACTTCGAGCGGCTTGCCGGTCGCTTCCACCAAACAGCCGGGGGCGATATGCGTCATGGCGGAAAACGGCATGAGCAAGACGTGGTGCTCGTGAAAGCCGACGACTTCCGCCGGAATTTTCCGGCCGCTCGTTTCATGAATGTAGCAAAGGTCGCCGATCGAGCTGCCCGGACCTTTCGATTCGGTCATGAGCCCAACGACGCGCGATACTTTGCCGAATCGTTTGTACAAATCGACGGTGGCGATGTCCTCAAGAAGCGCCTGCCAGTTCAGAGGACATTCCCTCCTTCAGCCGTCTGTAGAGCGCTTCGCGCAGCCGTTCAAGTTGCATGTCTACGCTGGCATCGATGCGGCCGAACGGCGTTTCCACGAGACAACCGTATTCCGGCAACGCCTCATCCGGATAGATGAACAAATCGACGCGGTGCGGAAATAGCGATTTCAACAATTCTTGCTGTTCGGCTACCGTCTCATAACAACCCGGATGCACGTAAACGGACACTTCCGTTTGCCGCCGCACTTCCTGCAGCACTTGGCGCACAAGCGGCAAAAACGCGCTCCGGTCTCGCTCGAGCGTGGCGCCGATGATGCGTTCCGCCGCTTTCAGCGCCACTTCGAGCATCATTTCATCCGCCGCCTCGGCCTTCGCATAAAATTCGTGATTCATCCGCTCCGCCAAGCGGCGGGCTTGGTCGATCCATTCGCGGTGTTCGCGAAGCGCCGCCTCGCGCCCGGCGGCGTAGCCGTCTTCGTACCCTTGGGCGCGCGCTTCCTGCCTAAGCCGGTCTTTCTCGCGCTCCCATTGCTCCCGTTCACGGGCCAGCTGTTCGCGCACCGTCTCGCAATATTGCTCGGCTTGGCGGCGAAGCGCGGCCGCCTCTTCTTTGGCGGCGGAAATCGCCTCGATTTCCTTTTGCCGATCCTCGTTCGAAGGCGGAACATCGAAAATGCAGCGCTGCACGGCGATCGTCTTTTTGCCGGCGCGCCCGGCCAATGCCGGCGCTTTAATGACGCTAGACAATAATATCATCTCCTCCCCCGCGGGCGATGACGATTTCCCCGGCTTCCTCGAGACGGCGGATAATGGCGACAATGCGCGATTGCGCTTCTTCCACATCACGCAGCCGGACCGGGCCCATATATTCCATTTCTTCTTTGAACGTCTCGGCCATTCTTGTTGACATGTTGCGGAAGACAATTTCTTTCACTTCATCGCTCGCCACCTTAAGCGCCAGCATAAGGTCATTGTTATCCACTTCGCGGATGACGCGTTGAATGGCGCGATTGTCGAGCGTAACGATGTCTTCAAACACAAACATCCGCTTTTTAATTTCTTCCGCAAGCTCGGGGTCTTGAATTTCCAAAGCCTCTAAAATCGTCCGCTCCGTGCTTCGGTCGACTTGGTTCAGCACTTCGACGACCGCCTCAATGCCGCCGGCTTGCGTGTAATCTTGCATCACTGTCGCCGACAGCCGCCGCTCCAAAATTTGCTCGACTTCGCTAATGATCTCCGGCGACGTGCTGTCCATAAGCGCGATGCGCCTGGCCACATCGACCTGCATCTCTTGCGGCAGCGCTGATAAAATCTGCCCCGCCTGCGCCGGGTCTAAATACGAAAGAATGAGAGCGATCGTTTGCGGATGCTCATGCTGAATAAAGTTTAACAGCTGCATCGGGTCGGCTTTGCGGGCGAAATCAAACGGCCGCACCATAAGCGCTGATGTCAGACGGTTGATAATGTTCATCGCCTTGTCCGGGCCGAGCGCTTTTTCCAACACTTCTTTCGCGTAGGCGATGCCGCCTTGGGCGATGTAATCCTGCGCCAAAGCGAGCTGCCGGAATTCCTCAAGCACTTCCTCTTTTTGCTCGGCCGTCACTTGGCGGACGTTGGAAATTTCGAGCGTCAGCTTTTCAATGTCTTCTTCGGATAAATGTTTATAGATGGAGGCCGATACGTCCGGGCCGAGGGAAATGAGCAAAATGGCTGCCTTTTGCCTGCCCGTCAGCCCGCCTTTCCGATCGCGTTTTGCCATACGCCGCTCCTCCTACTCTTCCGATATCCATGTTTTCAATAGTTTGGCAAACTCATCCGGTTTTTCTTTCGCCAACCGCTCCAGCTGCCGACGGCGCAGCGCCGCCTCCGTCTCCGGCGGCTCCGGCAAATCCGGCTCGACCGGAAGCGGCGGGGTGAATGCGAGCTCCTCCTCTTCTTCTTCATCTTCACGGCGGCGTCGCAGCCAGAAGAAGAGCAGTAGGGCAATGAGCAATAGCGCGCCTCCGCCGGCCGCGTACCACCACCACGCCGGCTGAACCGGCGCCGGTTCGGTGAATGCCGGTTTGCCGTTGAACTTTTGCACCGAGACGACGACGCGGCTATTGACATCTTGGTCGGTCAGCGCCTGCGCTTCTTCTTTGTCAATCGACGTCCGGACAATCGTCCCTAATAGTTTTTGAATGTCGTTGACCGTTTCCGGCGGCAATGAATTCGGATCATCCGGATTTGGCGGCTCGACCATCACTTGAATGCCTAGATCGCGAATTTTATACGGGCTTTCCACGATTTGTTTTTTAATTTTGTTGACCTCATTGTTGATCGTTTCTTCGGTCCGCTCATAGTTTCCGTTCGTTCCGCCGTTTGCTCCTTGGTAGCCCGGCACTTCATTCGTCCCCGTTCCGGCCGTGCCGCCCGGCGGCGCACCGCTTCCCGAGTACGTCTCTTTAATGCGCTGGACGCTGACGGCAATGCCTTCGTTGTTCTTTTCGTCCACCGGAGCGACCAACTGCTCCTCCCGCTTTTCCTGTGTAAAGTCGATGTCGGCCGTCACCGAGACAACGACTTTGTCCTGCCCCATCATCGTGCCGAGCATTCGCTGGACTTGCCGTTGAATGTCGCGTTCGATTTGTCGTTTGATCTGTTGCTGCTCAGTGAATGCCGCCGCTGTCGAATTTTTGTTTTCATTTTTCAAATCGAAATACTCAAAAAACTGGTTCATAATGACGATATTATCTGTAGAGAGGTGGGGAACACTTTTGGCGACGAGATGATACAAAGCCCGAATTTGCTCGTCGCTGAATTCATAGCCCGGCTTCGTCTTCAGCACGATCGAAGCCGAGGCTTCCCCCTTTTCATCGGAAACGAATACGCTCGGCTGCGGAAGATTAATCATCACTTTCGCGTCCTCGACGCCGTCGATCGTTTTGATTAAGTTGGCGAGCTCCGTTTGCATCGCCTTCAGTTTCACCATATTAAACTCGTTGTCGGTCATGCCGAAGCTCGCGTTTTGGCCGAAAAACGAATAATCGATGACCCCGCTGTTCGGAATGCCCTCGGCGGCCAGCTCGACTTTCAGCGCATCCACTTGCTCTTTCGGCACTTTAATTGTCGTGCCGCCATCCGTCACTTCGGCGGGAACACCGCGCTGATCCAGCGTCGCCTTGATTTGTCCGGCTTCTTGCGGCGTCAAATCGCTGTATAGCGGCACCATTTCCGTCCTGAAGGCGAAAAAAATGCCAAGGCCAAGGATCAAAAGGACCGCAGCCGCGCCTCCGGCGGCAAGCCATTTCTGTTTTTTCGTCCGCTCTTGCCAAAACAAACGGGCCCGGCCCCACCACTCTTTCCACTTGTTGCTCATACGATTCCCCCGATCATCCAGCCATACAGCCGCCGCGGCCACCGTTCGGCCATGGCGGGCTCTGTATGTATCGTCCCTTGCCGTCTACAACGGCATGCGCATCATTTCCTGGTACGCCTCAACCGCTTTGTTGCGGATTTCGATCGTCAGTTGCAGCGCGATGCTTGCCTTTTGCGCCGCGATCATCACATCATGCAATTGGACGTTTTCCCCACGGACAAGCTTTTCTGTCAGCGCATCCGCCTCGATTTGTGCGTTATTGACATTGTTGAGCGCTTCTTTGAAAAAGGCGGCGAACTGCTTTTGCACCGCTGCCGGCTTCACCGGGCTTGAAGCGGCGGCCGCCGGCGCCAGCCCGATGCGGCTCACTCCATCAACCATTTGTCATTCCTCCTCTTCGGCTTATTTCCCGATTTCAAGCGCCTTCATGAGCATCCCTTTTGAAGCGTTCAGCGCGGTGACATTCGCCTCATACGAGCGCGTCGCACCGATCAAATCGACCATTTCTTTGAGCGGTTCGACGTTTGGCAGGCGAACGTAGCCATCTGCGCCCGCATCCGGATGGTCCGGGTCGTAGACGAGTTTAAACGGAGCCGGATCGTCAGCAATTTCGCGCACCCGAACGCCGTTGCCGACAGCTTCAGCACGTCCGAGGGCGGCCTGCAAATAGCCCGAAAACGCCCCGCTCTGCGGTTCGATGATGACCATTTTGCGTCGGTACGGCTCCCATTCGCCATTGACGAAGCGGGCCCGCGTCGTATCAGCGTTGGCGATGTTGGAAGAAATCACGTCCATGCGCAGCCGCTGAGCGGTGAGCGCCGACGCCGAAATGTTTAAGCTTTGAAACACGGACACAGCCTATTTTCCTCCTTTGATCACCGTCTTTAGCGTATTGAATTTGCCGTTTAACCGCTCAATCAGAGCGTTATAATAAATTTGGTTTTCCGCCAATTTCGACATTTCTTGGTCGATATCGACACTGTTTCCATTATGATTGTAACTGATGCTGGCATTGGTCGTCACGACAATTTTTCCATTCTGTTCGTTTCGAAACGGAAAATGGCGCGGATCCGTCCGTTTGGTCTCAAGGGCAAGCGCCCGGTCAAGCTCCGCCTGAAAGCGCACATCTTTCGCCTTATAGCCCGGCGTATCGGCGTTGGCGATGTTGTCGGCGATCGCCTGTTGGCGAAGCGCAGCGTAGCGAAGCCCTTGTTCAAGCCAACCGATCGTCGCTGAAAAGAGCGCCAATGGAATCCCCTCTTTTCTCCTATTTTTCGACAATTTCTGCTAATTTTCATTTTACGGGAAAGAAAACCTAATGTATAGACGGAACTTGGTACTATTTTTCGAAGATGCCATGACAGAAAAACGATGCCAAAGATGTTTGTCAACAACAAAAAACCCGCCGGGCCAAAATACCCAGCGGGCTTAGGCAGCTATGCCGTTCAGCTTGATTTCAATTTTTCCAGTTCGCTTAAAAACTTGTCATTCAATACTTTAATGTACGTTCCTTTCATGCCGAGCGAGCGCGATTCGATGACGCCGGCGCTTTCAAGCTTGCGCAGGGCGTTGACGATCACCGAACGGGTGATGCCGACGCGGTCGGCGATTTTGCTGGCGACAAGCAGCCCTTCCGTTCCGTCAAGCTCTTCAAAAATATGTTCAATCGCCTCAAGTTCGCTGTAAGAAAGCGAGCTGATCGCCATTTGCACGACCGCCTTGCTGCGCGCTTCCTCTTCGATTTCTTCCGCTTTTTCACGCAAAATTTCCATGCCGACGACCGTTGCGCCATACTCGGCCAAAATCAGGTCATCGTTATCAAACTCGCGATCAAGGCGCGACAAAATAAGCGTGCCGAGCCGTTCGCCTCCGCCGTTGATCGGAACGATCGTCGTCAAACCGGTTTTGAACAAGTCACGATTTTCCACTGGAAACGCCGTATATTCGCTATTAATATCGATATTAGGGGACGTTTCCGTAATGTTGAACAATTTTTTCGTGTATTCTTCCGGAAACTGGCGCTCCTCAAGCATCCGTTTCATCCGTTCGTTTTCAATCGACTGTTTAATGGCGAAGCCAAGCAGTTTGCCGCGGCGGCTGACGACGAACACGTTCGCTTCAATGACATCGCAAAGCGTTTCCGCCATCTCTTTGAAATTGACCGGCCGCCCGGCTGCCTTCTGCAGCATGGCGTTGATTTTTCGTGTTTTCTCTAGCAAGTTCATCGAGTCCATCTCCTCCTCATAAAATAAATTCGCTCAAATCTTTGTTTTTGACGATGCTGCCGAGTTTTTGCTCAACGTATTGCGGCGTGATGACGACTTTGTCGAGCCCGATATCGGGCGCTTCAAACAGCAAATCCTCAAGCAGTTTTTCCAAAATCGTATGCAGCCGGCGCGCGCCGATGTTGTCGGTCGTCTGGTTGACTTCGAAGGCCACTTCGGCAATCTTACGAATAGCATCGTCAGAAAATTCAAGACTTATACCTTCTGTTGCCAAAAGTGCCTGATATTGTTTAATGAGCGCATTATTCGGCTCGACCAATATACTTACGAAATCGTCAACCGAAAGTTTCGCCAACTCGACGCGGATCGGAAACCGGCCTTGCAGCTCAGGGATCAAGTCGGACGGCTTCGCCATATGAAACGCGCCGGCGGCGATGAACAAAATATGGTCCGTTTTGACCGGTCCGTATTTCGTCATGACCGTCGATCCTTCGACGATCGGCAAGATGTCGCGCTGCACCCCTTCGCGCGAGACGTCGGCCGAGCCGGACACCGCCCCGCTGCGGGCAATTTTATCAATTTCATCGATAAAGATGATGCCCGACTGTTCGGCGAGGCGGACCGCCTCTTGCGTCACTTCATCCATGTCGATCAGTTTTTGCGCTTCTTCATTGATGAGCACCTTGCGCGCTTCACTCACTTTCAGGCGCCGCTTTTTGCGTCGCCGCGGCATCAGGCTGCTGAGCGCGTCTTGCATATTCACGCCCATCTGCTCAATGCCCGTCCCTTGCAAAAAGTCAAAGAGCATTGGCGTCTGCTCCTCAATTTCAATCGTGACCATCTCGTTTTCGAGCTGGCCGTTTGCCAGCTGCCAGGCGACTTGACGCCGTTTTTGCTCGATTTGTTCGTCCTCATGGCCGTAGCTGTTGTCCGACGGATTCCCTTGGCCGCCAAACAACAGCTCGAGCGGGTTTTTGATCGTTTGCTTTTGTTTGCCCGGAACGAGCAGTTCAACGAGCCGCTTGTTCGCCTGTTGTTCAGCTCGATCTTTCACCTCGTTCATTTTTCGTTCTTTCACGATCCGAACTGACGTTTCCACCAAATCGCGCACCATCGATTCGACGTCGCGCCCGACATAACCGACTTCCGTAAATTTCGTCGCCTCAACCTTGATAAACGGCGCGCCGACGAGCTTCGCGAGACGGCGGGCGATCTCCGTCTTCCCGACCCCGGTCGGGCCGATCATTAAAATGTTTTTCGGCATTACTTCATCGCGCAGTTTTTCATCGAGCAAACTGCGGCGGTACCGGTTGCGAAGCGCGATCGCCACCGCCTTTTTCGCCTCTTTTTGTCCGACGATAAACTGGTCGAGCTTCTCAACAATTTGCCGTGGAGTCAACGATTCCGCCATCATCGGCCTCCTCCTTTTTACAGCTCTTCGACAATAATATGGCTGTTCGTATAAACGCAAATGTCAGCGGCGATCTCCAGCGCCGCCTTCGCAATCTCCTTGGCGGTCATCGAGCCGCCGGCGTACTTCTTCAACGCACGCCCAGCAGCCAACGCATACTGACCGCCCGAGCCGATGGCGAGCATGCCGTCATCCGGTTCAATCACTTCCCCTGTGCCGGAAATCAGCAGCAAATGTTCCTTATCCATGACAATCAACATCGCCTCAAGGCGGCGCAGCACTTTATCGCTCCGCCACTCTTTCGCCAGCTCGACGGCCGCGCGCGGCAAGTTGCCGTTGACCTGTTCCAGCTTGCCTTCAAACATTTCAAACAGCGTAAACGCGTCCGCCACTGAGCCGGCAAAGCCGGCTAGCACTTTGCCTTGAAACAGGCGCCGCACTTTTTTCGCCGTATGCTTCATCACGACGGCGTTGCCGAACGTCACTTGGCCGTCGCCAGCCATCGCCGCTGCGCCGTTATGGCGGATGGCAAAAATCGTCGTTGCATGAAAGCGTTCCATCGCTTTCCCCTCCTTACATGCGGGCTATGCCCGCGGATGCGCCTGCAAATAAATATGTCGCAACCGGTCTTTCGTTACATGTGTATACACTTGCGTCGATGACAAATGCGCATGGCCGAGCAGTTCCTGCACCGAACGGAGATCGGCCCCTTCGTTGAGCAAATGAGTCGCAAACGTATGCCGAAGCACATGCGGGCTGATGTTTTGCGTCAGCGCAGCAGCTTCGACAATCCGATCCAAAATATGGCGCACTCCCCGAGGCGTGAGCGGATTGCCTCGGGCGTTGACAAATAAATAGCGGTGGTCCGCCCGCAGCTTTCTGGTCAGCTCGCGTCGGCCCCCATGAATATACCGTTCAAGCGCTTCGCGGGCCGGACGGCCAAACGGAACGTAGCGCTGCTTGTTTCCTTTGCCGTGAATGAGCACAGTTTCCGCCACAAAATCGACATCAGACAGCTGTATGTGACAACATTCACTAACCCGAGCACCAGTCGCGTACAACAACTCAAGTAGCGCCGCATTGCGCTGGCCGAGGGCCGTATTTTCATCATTGACAAGAAACAACGCTTCTAATTCTTTCGGGTATAAAAAATTAGGAATTTTTTGCTCTTTCTTCGGCAGTGTCGCAAGCGCAAACGGATTTTCGGCCGCCCGCCCTTCGCGCATCAAAAATTTGTAAAAGCTGCGCAAACTGGAAATTTTACGGGCGACCGAACGGCTGGCCAAATGCTGGCCATACAGTTTCGTCAAATATAAGCGGACGTCGCTGTAGGCGACTTGGTCAAGCTCATTGATCCCTTCTTCGTTCATGAACTGGAAAAACTGCTCAATATCGCGCCGGTAGCACGCAATAGTATATTGTGAATAATTTTTCTCGATTTGTAAATATTCCATGAACAATTGTAACGCAAATGTCGCATTTTTCATCGCCTCACCCCGCAATGCCTCTACATCGTACCATATGATTGGTTGCAGCGCAACTATTTTTTTCTAAAATTCTGAATTGTGTTCAACACTCCGTTATGTTTCCGGCTGTTCTTCATAATCGCAGGCCGTGCATTGCACTTGCACGCCTTTTTTTAACTTTTTCTCGACAAGCAGGCCGCCGCATTTCGGGCATGGGCGGGCAAGCGGCTTATCCCAGGAGACAAAATCGCACTCCGGAAAGCGGCTGCAACCGTAAAAGATCCGCTTTTTCTTCGTGTTGCGCTCGACAATCTCTCCTTCATGGCACTTCGGGCATTTGACGCCGATTTGTTTGACGATCGGCTTCGTATGGCGGCATTCGGGAAAATTGGAGCAGGCGATAAACTTGCCGAAGCGGCCCATTTTGTACACCATCGGGCTGCCGCATATGTCGCAGTCGATCCCGGCCGGCTCGTCTTTAATCTCCACTTCGCGCATTTCTTTTTCCGCCACTTTCAACCTTTTCTCGAACTCGCGGTAAAACTCATCGACGACTTTGATCCATTCCACTTTTCCCTCTTCAATTCCATCCAGCTCTTTTTCCATTTTCGCCGTAAACTCGACATCGATGATTTCCGGGAAAAACTCTAGCATCAGCTCGACAACGATTTCCCCGAGCTCCGTCGGGACGAACCGTTTGTTTTCCAACACGACGTAGTTGCGTTTTTGGATCGTATCGAGCGTCGGGGCGTAGGTCGATGGGCGGCCGATGCCGAGCTCCTCCAACGTTTTGACAAGGCGCGCTTCCGTATAGCGCGGCGGCGGCTGGGTAAAGTGCTGCTTCGGGTCGACCGCCTCGCTCTTGACCGTCTCCCCTTCCGTCAAGTCCGGAAGAAGCCGGTCTTGCTCTTCCGCTTGATCGTCCGTCCCTTCAATATACACTTTCATAAACCCCGGAAACTTCACCGTCGAGCCGCTCGCGCGGAACACGACGCCGTTGTTTTCCAGCTCGACGCTCATTGTGTCGAGCACCGCCGCCGCCATCTGGCTGGCGATAAACCGTTCCCAAATGAGTTTATACAACCGAAACTGGTCGCGCGTCAAATATGGCTTCACGTTCTCCGGATCGCGAAACGCCGAGGTCGGGCGAATCGCCTCGTGGGCGTCTTGGGCGTTCGCGCTGTTCTTTTCTTTCCGCTTCTCCTGACTGACGTACGCCGCGCCGAATTTGGCCTCAATGTACGCTGCCGCCTCTTGCTGCGCCGTTTCGGCGATGCGCGTCGAATCGGTGCGCATGTACGTAATGAGCCCGACCGTTCCTTCGCTGCCGAGGTCGATCCCTTCGTACAGCTGCTGGGCGATCATCATCGTCTTTTTCGTGCGGAAATTCAGCTTGCGCGCCGCCTCCTGCTGCAGTGACGATGTGGTAAATGGGGGCACCGGGCTGCGTTTTCGCTCCCGCTTTGTCACCGTTTTCACCGTAAACGCGGGCCCGCTCAAGCGGGCGAGCACCGCTTTGACGTCCGCTTCCGTTTTTAATTCCCGCTTTTCGCCGTCCATCCCGTAAAACGAAGCCGCAAACGCCTCATCCCCTTTTTGAAACGTCGCTTGAATCGTCCAATATTCTTCCGGCTGAAACTGGCGGATTTCTTTTTCCCGGTCGATGATCAGACGGAGCGCAACCGATTGGACGCGGCCGGCGCTCAACCCTTTTTTGACTTTTTTCCATAAGAGCGGGCTGATGTTGTAGCCGACGAGGCGGTCGAGCACGCGCCGCGCCTGTTGGGCGTCGACAAGATTCATGTTGATGGAGCGCGGCTGCTGGAACGACTGTTGAATGGCATCCTTTGTAATTTCATGAAAAACGACGCGGCAGTCTGAGTGAATGTCTAAATCGAGCATGTGGGCCAAATGCCAGGCGATCGCTTCCCCTTCCCGATCCGGGTCGGCGGCAAGAAACACTTTTTTCGCCTTTTTGGCCGCCGTTTTCAGCTCCTTAATCACCTGGCCTTTGCCGCGAATCGTAATATATTTCAATGCGTAGCCGCGGTCTATATCAACGCCCATCTGGCTTTTTGGCAAATCGCGAACGTGTCCCATCGAAGCTTTGACCGTATATTTTTTTCCTAAGTACCGCTCGATCGTCTTCGCTTTCGTTGGCGATTCGACGATAACCAAGTAGTCTGACATCCATCTTCCACCCCTAGGAAGTAAATTGAAATCTTCATTATTATTAATGATTATTGCCGCATTTGTCAAACATGATCATTATACGTACGGGAATTCGACGATGATGTCTTCCGCTTCCTGCACTAGTTTTGCCCCGTGCTGAATAAGCGTATTCGGCCCGGCTGCCTCGGCCGCCCCGATCGGACCGGGGACGGCAAACACTTCCCGCCCTTGCTCGAGCGCATACGCGGCGGTGATGAGCGAACCGCTTTTCCGTTTCGCTTGCACGACGAGCGTGCCGAGCGACAGTCCGCTGATGATGCGGTTGCGCGCCGGAAAGTGCCATGCCTGCGGCTTCGTTGCCGGCGGATGTTCGGCGATGACAAGCTGTTCATTCATCAAATAGCGGGCGAAGGGCCAGTGCGCTTTCGGGTAAACATGATCCAGCCCGCCGGCGATGACGGCGATCGTCGTTCCGCCGTACTTGACGGCAAGCCGATGGGCATGAATGTCGATGCCGGCAGCCAGCCCGCTGACGATCGTCCATCCGGCGGCCGAAAGGGGCGGAACAAGCTTGTCAAGCGCTTCGAGCCCGTCTTTGGTCGGGCGCCGCGTGCCGACGATGCTGATCAACTTTGTTTGTTGAAGCAAGCCGGCGTTCCCTTTTGCATACAGCACCCATGGCGGCGCGTAAATATGCTTTAACAGCGGCGGGTAGTGATCATCGAACACGGTTATGACGTGAATGCGGCGAGCTTGATACGTTTTGATGAGCCGGTGAAGATCAATGGAATGCAGGTCGCGGAAAAAAGCGGCGAATTGTTGAGAAGTAAGCGGAACGAGCGGGCGAAGGGATTGAGGGGGCATGAAAAATGGAGCGGCAAGCGTCGGGTCCGCGTCAAGCAGAGAGCGGATCGTCTTCCAGCCGGCTCCTCGGCAATGGTGAAGATGAATGAGCCGGTCGCGAACTGTATCGTACATACCATTCTCCTTTCTGCGTCAATGGCAAACAGCGCCCCGCACGGCAACGTGCGGGGCCCCATGTTAATGCGTTTTGCATTTTTCGTATAAACCGCGCTCTTTCAAGACCGAAATGAGCGTTTCGCCGATGACGGCCGGCGTTTCCGCTACTTTGATGCCGCATTCGGTCATTTTCTTGATTTTTTCCGCCGCCGTGCCTTTGCCGCCGGAAATGATGGCGCCGGCATGGCCCATCCGTTTGCCCGGAGGCGCCGTTTGCCCGCCGATAAAGCCGACGACCGGCTTCGTCATGTTCGCTTTCACCCATTCGGCCGCTTCTTCTTCCGCCGTGCCGCCGATTTCGCCGATCATAATGACCGCGTACGTCTCCTCGTCTTCGTTAAACGCCTTCAGCACATCGATGAAGTTCGTGCCGTTGACCGGGTCGCCGCCAATGCCGACCGCCGTCGATTGGCCGATGCCGGCTTGCGTCAATTGGTGAACCGCTTCATACGTCAGCGTGCCGGAGCGCGAGACGATGCCGACGTGCCCTTTTTTATGGATGTAGCCCGGCATAATGCCGATTTTGCATTCTTCCGGCGTAATGACGCCCGGGCAGTTCGGGCCGATGAGGCGAGTCTTTTTCCCTTCCATGTACCGCTTCACTTTCACCATATCGAGCACCGGAATGCCTTCGGTGATGCAGACGACAAGATCAAGCCCGGCGTCGACCGCTTCCATAATGGCGTCTGCAGCAAACGCCGGCGGAACGTAAATGACCGAGGCGTTCGCGCCTGTTTTTTCGACCGCTTCGGAAACGGTGTCAAACACCGGCACGCCTTCGACTTCCGTGCCGCCTTTGCCCGGCGTAACGCCGCCGACAATGTTCGTGCCGTATTCAATCATCTGTTTTGTATGAAACAGCCCTTGCGAACCGGTAATCCCTTGTACGATCACTTTCGTATCTTTATTGACAAAAACGCTCACGTGTCTCCCTCGCTTTCTTAACGTACTAGCTCGACGATTTTTTGCGCGCCGTCCGCCATCGATTCCGCCGCCGTAATGTTCAAGCCCGATTCTTCTAAAATCTTTTTCCCGAGCTCGACGTTCGTGCCCTCAAGACGGACGACAAGCGGAAGCGTGAGGCCGACTTGCTTCGTCGCTGCGACGATGCCGCTCGCGATGACGTCGCATTTCATAATGCCGCCGAAAATGTTGACGAAAATGCCTTTCACGTTCGGGTCCGACAAAATGATTTTGAACGCTTCCGTCACTTTTTCCTCGCTGGCGCCGCCGCCGACATCGAGGAAGTTGGCCGGCTCGCCGCCGTAATATTTGATGATGTCCATCGTCGCCATCGCCAAGCCGGCGCCGTTGACCATGCAGCCGATGTTGCCGTCAAGGGCGATGTAGTTCAAGTCGTATTTCGATGCTTCAACCTCTTTCGGATCTTCTTCGTCCAAATCGCGGTATTCGAGCACGTCCGGGTGGCGGTACAACGCGTTCGAATCAAAGTTCAGCTTCGCGTCAAGCGCCATCACCTTGCCGTCGCCGGTGACGACAAGCGGGTTGATTTCGGCGATCGAGCAGTCTTTGTCGACAAACACTTGGTACAAGCCCATCATAAATTTGACCGCTTGGTTGACGAGATGCTTCGGAATGTTGATGTTGAACGCCAAGCGGCGCGCTTGGAACGCCTGCAGCCCGACGGCCGGGTCAATGTACTCTTTGAAAATTTTCTCCGGCGTTTTCGCCGCGACTTCTTCGATTTCCGTGCCGCCTTCTTCCGAGCCCATCAACACGACGCGCGAGGTGGCGCGGTCGACGACAAGGCCGATATAGTATTCTTTTTGGATGTCGCACCCTTCTTCAATCAACAGCCGTTTCACTTCTTTTCCTTCCGGGCCGGTTTGGTGGGTGACGAGCACTTTGCCGAGCAGTTCGCTGGCGTATGTACGGACTTCCTCTAAGCTTTTCGCCACTTTCACCCCGCCCGCTTTGCCGCGCCCGCCGGCATGAATTTGCGCCTTGACAACGCATACCGGCGTGCCGAGCGCTTTGGCGGCTTCCACTGCTTCATCAACCGTGAACGCGACGCGGCCGTTCGGCACGCTTACGCCATAGCTTCGCAAAATTTCTTTTGCTTGGTATTCATGAATGTTCATGCGCCAACCTCCTATGTATGAAACTGAAAAAGTCTTAGCGCTTTCATTTTATACCTAACATTTCCCGCTTGTCCACCGTTTCGCCGCAAAATTGAGAAATTAGGAGATTGGAAAATCATCCCTTTTCCCCCTCCGTTTCCTGTTTCGCCGCCTGATCCAGCTGATAAAGGAACGCAAACAACTCCGCCACAACCGCATACAGCGCTTCCGGAATCGTGTTATCGATTTCCACTTTGCTGAGAAGTTCAACGAGCGACGGGTCCTTTCGAATCGGCACGCCATGCTGTCGGGCGGCAGCGATGATCGCTTCCGCCGCCGTTCCCGCTCCCTTCGCTTTCACGACAGGCGCTTCGTGAACCGCCGCGTCATAGGACAGGGCGACCGCTTTTTTCCGCTCCTCGCTCATACGCGCCAATCCACCTCGCTGCTGCAGCCGGCAAACGGCAGCACGGAAGGGGCCGGGGGACTAGCTTCGGCCGCTTTCACATCAATGCCCGACAGCAGATAACCGTGCGCCTGAAGACGCTCTTTCACCAGCGGGGCAAAGCGATGAGCGAGCTCCGGCAGCCTCGGATCATCGTGAAAAAGGGAAATGTGGACGATCCGCCGCTGCACACGCATATCGATCAAAATCCCGCCCAGTTGTTCGAGCGTGACGCTGCAAACGATGCGGCTATAATCGGGATCAAGCGCCCCTCCATCCTTCCGCCGCCCTTGCCAATAAACCGAAAAATCGTGGTTGCGCCCGCCCAGCGGCAAAGGAAAAGAAATCCAAATGTGCCCGACAGGCCCATCGCTTCCGGCGATGACGGCCATTCCGTCAAGGCGGTCAAGAAACGCTTCCGCCGCGGCTTCTGCCTCTTTGCTTCCCGCTCCGCCGAGCAGATGAAGAAGCAGCCGTCTCAACGAAGGAGCCATCGGCGGCGCGCCTCTTGTTTTCAACGCTTCGGCGAGCATCGCCTCATCCTCAAGCCCGAGGCGGCCAGCGATCCGCCTCAACCAATGAAACAGCGACAGCGCCGGGTCGCCGGCCGTGCGGACAGACGTCCACAGCTTCGCTTCCGCCTCTGACAGCGCACCGCTTTTGCAGGCGGCATCGACAGCGGCAAAGCGCGCGAAAAACGCTTCCTCGTCCGTCAGGCCGAGCAGCTTCCCGACTTCAGCAAACTGCCGCTGCTGCATGGCGTTCTGAATGGCGGCCATCCGTCCTGCCGGCAGCGGAACAAGCCCGAGGCGGAAAAGAAGCGCATGAGCCGGCCCCTCCGCTCCTTCTTCCGCTGTCAACAACAGGCGCACCGCTGCCTCATAGGCGAACAGCGGCGGCGAAAGAAGACGGTCGGCCGCCTGCTTGAACACCGGCGCCATCGGGCCTGAAGAACGTTCAGTGAACACCGCTTTTAGCCTTTCAAGCTGCACTGCGAGCGGCTCTCCGGTCCGCGCCGCCCACAGTGCGCGAAATACGGCGGGAGACGGCGGGAGGCGGCGGTGGAACAAATAAGCAAGCACCTCCTCCGCGTCGGCCGGCCGGCCGGTTTTCCGCACCGCTGCGGCCAGTTCCGCCGCTTCTTCTTTCGTTACGGCCGCGCCTGCCTTCAGCGCTTGGCGAAGCACCGGGAGCGCGGCCTCGGGCAGCTTCCACGCCTGCTGCCATCGGCGGACGACATCTTCACGGGGAACCGCCTGCTCCGGTTCGGAAAGCGCGACCGCTTTCCAGTAAACGTTGCTGCCGCTTTCCTTGATTTCAAACAAGTACGTGCGCCCGGCGGCAAGCGGCGCCTCGAGGCGGGCGCGCACGAGGCGGCCGCCGGTGCGGACAAGCGCTGTCCGCTCCCCCGTCTCCGCCTCTTCCACCCGCTCGATTCGGCCGACAACCGCCTGCCCCGGCCGAAACTGTCCGCTTGACGCCGCATCACGGACGGCGGCGACAGGAACGGTTCGTTCCATCCGCTCCACCATTTTGCTTTCCCCCTTTCGTCCCGGCCCGCATCCCAGCCGTGGGGCCGGCTAATTTTCAACGCCCGCCGCTTCCTTTACCGGCGCGAACGAGCGGCGGTGCTCCGGCGTTATGCCGTAACGGCGGATCGCCTCGAGATGCTCCGGCGTCCCGTAGCCCATATGGCGGGCAAACCCGTACTGCGGATAGCGGCGGTCGAGCTCTTTCATCAGCCGGTCGCGCGTCACTTTGGCCATAATGGAAGCCGCGGCGATCGAAGCGCTGTTGGCATCGCCTTTCATCAGACGCCGCTGCGGCAGCGCGCACGGCACCGCCATCGCATCAACGAGCAAGTAGTCAGGCGGCGGCGACAGCGCGCTGACCGCCTTTGCCATCGCCTGTTTCGTCGCCTCGTAAATATTCCGCTCATCAATTTCCGCCGCACTGACAATGCCGATGCCGACCGCAACCGCACACGCCTCAATTTGCGCAAACAACGCCTCGCGCTTGGCTGCTGTCAGCCGTTTCGAATCGTCAAGCCCTGGCAAGTAGGCGTCAGGCGGCAAAATGACCGCCGCCGCGACGACCGGGCCAGCAAGCGGCCCGCGCCCGGCCTCGTCAATGCCGGCGATTCGTTCGATGCCGGCGGCGTACAGTTCACGCTCATAGCGCATCAACTCCTCCCAACGCCGCCGCATCGCTTTTTCCCGCTCTTTTTGTTTCACAAAACGGGCAAGCAGCGCCTGCACGCTTTTCCGTTCATCGCGCCGCAGCATCTCCCAGCGCGGGTCATCCTCGCCGCCAAGCTCCGGAAGCAGCGCTTCGATTTCTTTTACCGTGTACTCCTTCATGTTTCTCTCCCTTTTCTACTTATACTATCGGCCATGTTCAGCCGGCTGTGAAGCAAAAAACGCCCGCCGGACGCCATTACGTCCAGGAAGCGGGCGTTTCAAAACTCAACCGTCCTAATTTTTCGGTGCGAATGTCGTATAAGACAATGTCAGCGACCTTGTCATAGTCAATGCCGCCACCCGCTGTCAGGCAGCCGCGCCGCCGGCCGATGGCGTCAAATAAGGCGACGATGTCATCGGGGATGCTGTCAAGGCGGTAGCGCTCCGACAGCCGTTCCGGATAATGGACTGACAAAAAGCGGAGCGCATAGGCAGCGACGTCTTGCAAGTTCAAAATTTCATCTTTGATCGCTCCGGTGACCGCGAGCTTGAAGCCGACGTCTTCATCCTCGAACTTTGGCCATAAAATCCCTGGCGTATCAAGCAGCTCCATTTCTTTGCCGACTTTGATCCATTGCTGGGCTTTCGTCACCCCCGGCTTATCGCCGGTTTTGGCGATATGGCGGCCGGCGAGCCGGTTGATGAGCGTCGATTTGCCGACATTCGGGATGCCGACAATGAGCGCCCGCACGGGGCGTGGATTTTTAATGCCCTTCGCCCGCATTTTCTCAAATTTCTCTTTTACCATTTCTTTGGCAATGAAAGCGATTTGCCTGACCCCCGTCCCGCTTTGCGCATCGATGGCAATGGCTGTTCGGCCTTGGCCGCGGAAATAGCGGATCCATTGCTCAGTCACGGCCTCATCGGCCATATCCGCCTTATTGAGCAAAATGAGGCGCGGCTTTTGTCCGAGAATGTCATCGATCATCGGGTTGCGCGATGACATCGGCAAACGGGCGTCAAGCAGCTCAAACGCTACGTCGATCAACTTTAATTTTTCTTGCACTTCCCGCTTCGCTTTTGCCATATGGCCGGGAAACCATTGAATCACTGTCATTGGCATCACCTGCCTCGTTTATTTCACAATCCGGGCGTCAGAAAGCGGCCAATACACAAGATTCGCCTTGCCAACGACTTTTGACATCGGAATGAAGCCGATATGGCGGCTGTCTTTGCTGAATCGGCGATTGTCGCCCATGACGAACAAATGCCCTTCCGGCACCGTGCTCCGCCCGGTCAATTCCTCAAGTGTAAACGGCTCGGTCAGCGGCCCGTCGGCAACCTGCTTTTTACGTTCGTCCAAATACGGCTCTTTATACGGTTTGCCGTTTACGTACAAGGTATCATTTTTGTACTCGATCCGGTCGCCCGGCAAGCCGATCACCCGTTTAATATAGTCTCTCCCTTCCTCGGCATGAAACACAATAATATCGAAACGATGCGGCATGCCGATTTTGTAGGCCAACTTATTGACAATCATCCGCTCGTGATTATGTAACGTCGGCATCATCGAATAGCCGTCGACGATAATCGGGGCAAAAATAAAGTAGCGGATGCCCCCGGCCAACAGCACCGCAACAACAATGGCTTTCAGCCATTCGCGCCATTCGCTTTTTTTCTCTTCCATCGTTCTCCCACCTACATGATCATTTGTCCGTTCGGCTGATCGATAGTGAAAAAAGGAGCTTGAAAGCAAGCTCCTTTTCCGCTGTGATCCACCGTTGCCCGTTATTGGGCCGTTTTTTCTTTAATGCGCGCCGCTTTGCCGCGAAGTTCACGCAAGTAGTACAATTTCGCACGGCGAACTTTCCCGCGGCGGATGACTTCCAATTTTGCGATTTTCGGCGTATGCACCGGGAATGTGCGCTCAACGCCGACGCCATAGGACACTTTGCGGACAGTGAACGTTTCGCTGATGCCCGCTCCGCGCCGTTTGATGACGACACCTTCAAACACTTGGATGCGTTCGCGGTTGCCTTCCACAACTTTCACGTGGACGCGCACCGTGTCGCCCGGGCGGAAATCCGGCAAGTCGGTCCGCAATTGTTCTTTCGTGATCTCTTGGATTAAATGATGCATCATTTTCCACTCCTTCCACAGATGTTCATGCCAATGCGTTTGATCATTGCAGCGGAACATCGTTTTCCGTCCTTAAGCGGACTGCTTCAGTCACACAAAAGATATGATAGCATAAACGCCGGGCGCAAGCAATAGTTATTCGCATTGAGAGCCGCTGTTTTCCGTTTCGCGTTCATGTTCCCACTCTTTCAGCCATTGCTTTTGTTTCTCGGTGAGCGGATAGCCGGCGAGCAAATCCGGGCGGCGCAAAAACGTGCGCCGGAGCGACTCCTTCTCGCGCCATTCGGCAATGAGCTGGTGGTTCCCGGAAAGCAAAATGTCCGGCACTTTCATGCCGCGAAAGTCGGCTGGCCTTGTGTATTGCGGATACTCCAGCAGGCCGGAACTGAACGAGTCGTCAACCGGCGACGCTTCGTTGCCGAGCACGCCGGGCAGCAGGCGGACGACGCTGTCGACGATGACCATGGCGCCGAGCTCCCCGCCTGTTAAAATGTAATCGCCGATCGAAATTTCATCGGTCGCCAAATATTGGCGGATGCGCTCATCATATCCTTCGTAATGGCCGCAAATAAGCACCAAATGCTCTTCTTGGGCGAGCTCTTCTGCCTTTTTTTGCGTGTAGCGCTCGCCTTGCGGGCAAAGCAAAATAATGCGCGCGCCAGGCGAGCCGGCTGTCACATGTTCCACCGCGTCGAAAATCGGCTGCGGCTTCAGCACCATGCCGGCGCCGCCACCGTACGGGTAATCATCAACCGTCTTATGCTTGTTGTCGGCAAATTCGCGGAAGTCAACAAGCCGGATGTCCACCGCCCCTTTTTCTTGCGCCTTCTTTAAAATCGACTCATTCAATACGCCGGAAAACATGTCGGGAAACAGCGTCAAAATATCGATCCGCATCATTCAAGCAGCCCTTCCATCGGTCGGATGATGATCGTTTTTTGCGCCGGATCGACGCGAAGAACGACTTCGTCGATGTACGGAATGAGCGCATCGGTGCCGTCGCCGCGCCGGACGACCCAGACGTCGTTCGCCCCCGGCGTTAAAATTTCCCTGACCGTGCCGATCGTTTCTCCTTCTTCCGTTACGACGGTACAGCCGATGATTTCATGGAAATAATACTCGCCTTCCGCGAGTTCACCGAGCTGGCTTTCCGGCACTTTCAGCATCGCTCCTTTAAACGGTTCGACATCGTTGATGCTGTCATAGCCTTCAAACGACAGCAAGTCGAACGATTTATGGACGCGATGGCTTTTCACCGTCACTTCGATCGGCTCGCTGTCGCGTTCGCGGAAAATGTACAGCTTGTTTCCTTTTTTGTATCGCTCTTCCGGAAAATCGGTGCGGGAAATGACGCGCACTTCGCCACGAATGCCGTGCGTATTGACGATTTTGCCGACGTTAAACCATCGTTCCATTCTTTGCTCCCTCCTTAGCGAATCTCTTTCACGACGCCGTCTTCAACGATAATGGCGCGCGTTTTCGTCACCTCTTCCCAGCGGTCGCCGACGTTCACCTCAATGAGCGCCTCGACTTCCCGCTCTTTCAATTCACTTCCTAACGATAGCATATGTAACTGTTCAAGCTGAAACTCAAGCAGCTTGATTTTCTCCATCCGGTCGTCGATTTCTTTGGCAAAATATTGCTTTACAAGACTAGCCGGGTATTTCCCGCTTTTCTCCATCCGCTTTTGCTCGAAGCGAAGCTGGCCGCACTCGCGCTCCAACTGCTGCTTGCGCGCCGCAAATGCCGCCGCAAGCTCTTGTTTGCTCCGCTCGGTGACAACTTGCCGCACTTCGACCGTTTGAATGAGCTTCATCCCCATCCCCCTTTACGGCGATATCAAAAAAGGGAGAGGAACATCCTCACCCTTTTTCTTTCACGTGCACAATCACCCGCTTGGGCGATCCAGCGGCGGCGGCATAGACGACCGTGCGGATCGCATGGATCGTCCGCCCTTGTTTGCCGATCACTTTGCCGATATCGTCATCGTGCACCGACAGTTCATAGATGACGGCCGTCTCTTCCTCACGGGTTTCGACCGCCACCGCCTCCGGATGATCGACAAGCGCCTTGACGATCGTTTCAATGAGCGGTTTCATGTGCATCCCGCTTATTTGCCGTATTTCAAGTTATGGAACTTCTCTAAAATGCCTTGTTTCGACAGCAAGCTGCGCACCGTGTCGGACGGTTTGGCACCGTTTTGCAGCCATTTGAGCGCCAGCTCTTCATCGATTTTGATTTCAGCTGGCTCCGCAACCGGATTGTATGTGCCGATCGTTTCAATGAAGCGGCCGTCGCGCGGCGAGCGGGAATCCGCCACAACAATGCGGTAAAACGGTTTTTTCTTTGCGCCCATGCGTTTTAAACGAATTTTTACTGCCATAGTTTGTACGCACCTCCGTATAGTGTTCACACAAGATAGTATATTAACAATTCTTTTTCCGTTTGTAAAGGTTTTTCGCTTAACAGAACATCATTTACATAAATGGGAAGCGAAATCCTTTTTTCTTCCCTTTGGGCATATTCGTCATCATTTTCATCATTTTTTTCATGTCATCAAATTGCTTGAGCAGCCGGTTGACGTCTTGCACGGTCGTGCCGCTCCCTTTGGCGATCCGCCTTTTGCGGCTAGCGTTGATGATTTCCGGATGCATTTTCTCCTCTTTCGTCATCGAGCGGATGATCGCTTCGACGCGGGCGATTTGCTTTTCATCGACTTGAATGTTGGAAAGCCCTTTGATTTTATTGGCTCCCGGCAGCATTTTAATCAGTTCGTCAAGCGGTCCGAGCTTGCGCACTTGGCCGAGCTGCTCCAAAAAGTCGTCAAGCGTGAAGGTGGCCGTGCGCATTTTTTGTTCGAGCTCTTTCGCCTTCTCCTCATCAACGGCGGCCTGCGCTTTTTCAATGAGCGTCAAGACATCGCCCATCCCTAAAATGCGGGACGCCATCCGCTCCGGATGAAACGGCTCGAGCGCATCCAGTTTTTCGCCCATCCCGGCGAACTTGATCGGCGCTCCCGTCACGGCGCGAATCGACAGCGCCGCCCCGCCGCGCGTGTCGCCATCGAGCTTCGTCAAAATAACGCCGGTGATGCCGAGCTGTTCATGGAAGCTTTGCGCGACATTGACGGCGTCTTGACCGGTCATGGCGTCGACAACGAGGAAAATTTCGTCCGGCTTGACCGCCTCTTTCATTTGCTTCAGTTCATCCATGAGCGCCTCATCAATGTGAAGGCGGCCGGCCGTGTCGATCAGCACATAGTCGTAATGCTCTTCTTTCGCCCGCTCGAGCGCCTGTTTCGCGATCTCGACTGGATTGGCGTCCTCGCCGAGCGAAAAGACAGGAACGTTCAGCTGTTTGCCGAGCGTCTCCAGCTGCTTGATCGCCGCCGGGCGGTAGACGTCAGCAGCGACCAGCAGCGGCTTCCGGTTATGGCGCTTGCGCAGCAAGTTGGCGAGCTTCCCGGTCGTTGTCGTCTTCCCAGCCCCTTGCAGGCCAACCATCATGACGACCGTCGGCGGCTTTTTGGCGACCGCGATTTTGCTCTGTTCGCCGCCCATTAACGCCGTCAGCTCCTCTTTGACCACTTTAATCACCTGCTGGCCCGGCGTCAAGCTTTTCATCACTTCCTGCCCGACGGCCCGTTCGCTCACCCGTTTGATGAAATCTTTGACGACTTTAAAGTTGACGTCAGCCTCGAGCAAAGCGAGGCGCACTTCGCGCATCATCTCTTTGACATCCGCTTCGGTGACTTTCCCTTTGCCGCGGATGCGGTTCATCACCTGCTGCAAACGTTCGGACAATCCTTCAAACGCCATGGCGGCCACCCCCTTTTTTTAATCAAGTTCATCCAGCTCGCGGACAAGCGCCGCCAATTCGGCGTCAGCGCCGTAATGCCGGCTGATGTAGTCTTTCAGCCGCTCGATGGCCTGCCGCCGCTGTTCATATTTTTGCAGCAGCCCGAGCTTCTCTTCATACTGCTCAAGCATCGCTTCTGTGCGCCGGATGTTATCGTACACCGCCTGGCGGCTCACCTCATATTGTTCAGCAATTTCCCCGAGGGAGTAGTCGTCCAAGTAGTACAGCGCCATGTAATTGCGCTGTTTCGGCGTCAGCAGCGCGTGATAAAAATCATACAAATAGTTCATGCGCATCGTTTTTTCGAGCACCGAACGCTCCCTCCCCCGTTGTTAAGTAAATTCCCTTTACAAGTGAGTGTACTTTGTTTTCCGGCTCTTGTCAAGATGAGGACGACTTTTCCCCCCATAAAAGCAAGGCTTGGGGCGCGGTTGGCCGCCAGGGCCTGGCGGGAAAACACGGATGCAGGCCGCGCCGATGCCGTACGAGCCGCTAAACGGCATGCAACTGGCCAACTAGCCGTTATTGTTCATCGAACAAACCGGCAAACAGTCCGTATACATATTTTTCTGCATCAAACGGCTGCAAATCGTCCATCTTTTCGCCGAGGCCGACGAATTTCACCGGGATGGCCAGCTCGTTGCGAATGGCGAGCACGATGCCGCCTTTTGCCGTTCCGTCGAGCTTTGTCAACACGATGCCGGTCACATCGGTCGCTTCTTTAAACAGCTTCGCCTGACTCATCGCATTTTGCCCGGTCGTCGCATCAAGCACAAGCAGCACTTCATGCGGAGCGTCCGGGATTTCGCGGCTGATGACGCGCTTCACTTTTTCAAGCTCTTTCATTAAGTTCACTTTGTTTTGCAGCCGCCCGGCTGTGTCGCACAACAACACGTCAACGCTGCGTGCTTTTGCCGCCTGAATGGCGTCGTACATAACGGCCGCCGGGTCGGAGCCGGCCGCCTGCTTAATGACATCGACCCCAACGCGTTCGCCCCATACTTCCAACTGCTCGATCGCTCCGGCGCGGAACGTGTCGCCTGCGGCCAAGAGCACCGATTTCCCTTCCGATTTCAGCTTATGCGCCAGTTTTCCGATCGTCGTCGTCTTGCCAACGCCGTTGACGCCGACGAACAATATGACCGTCAGCCCTCCTTCTTGCATATTCAAGGCGGAAAGCTCGTTGTCATCGGCGCCGGCGCGGTAAATGTCAATCAGTTTTTCCGCGATCACGTCGCGCATTTGCGCCGAATCTTGAATGTTGCGGCGCTTCACTTCCATTTTCAGCTCATCGACCAGTTCCATGACGGTCGCCACGCCGACGTCAGCGGCGATTAAAATTTCCTCCAGCTCTTCGAAAAATTCCTCATCGACTTTCCGGTAGCGGGCGATCAAGTCGTTCACTTTCCCGGCGAGTGAATCGCGCGTTTTCGACAGCCCTTCCTTAAACTTTTCCGTGACGGCATCCGCCTGTTTTGTCCACTTTTCTTTCAACTTTTGAAAAAAGCCCATCGAGGCTCCTCCTTTCTATGACGACACGAGTTGCTTGGAGTCTTCCAAACGGACGGAAACGAGCTTCGAGACGCCCGATTCTTGCATCGTGACGCCATACAGCACGTCCGCCTCTTCCATCGTCCCTTTCCGGTGGGTGATGACGATAAATTGCGTATCGCGGCTGAACCGCTTCAAATATTGGGCGTAGCGCTGCACGTTCGCTTCATCAAGCGCCGCCTCGACTTCATCGAGGACGCAAAACGGCACTGGGCGCACTTTTAAAATCGAGAACAAAAGGGCGATCGCCGTCAACGCCCGCTCACCGCCTGAAAGCAGGCTTAAGTGCTGCAGCTTTTTCCCCGGCGGCTGGGCGACGATCTCCACCCCGGTTTCAAGCAAGTCGTTCGGGTCAGTCAGGCGCAAATCGGCGCGCCCGCCGCCGAACAGCTCGCGGAACACCTCGCCGAAATGAGCGCGGATTTGTTCGAACGTTGAAAAAAACCGTTTTTTCATTTCCTCGTCCATTTCGTCGATCACTTGATGGAGCGTCGCTTTCGCCTCTTCCAAATCGGCTTTTTGCTCGCTCAAAAAACGGTGCCGTTCGGAAACGCGCTCATATTCATCGATCGCTCCTAAATTGACGGTGCCGAGCTCATCGATGGCGCGCTTGATCAGCTTCACTCGCTTGCGCGCCTCTTCGGCCCCGATTTCAAGCGGATAGGCCAAACGGGCCGCCTCAAACGACATTCCATACTCTTCGCCAAGCCGGGTGAGCAAGTTATCAAGCTCAACGTCCAGCCGGTTCAACTTCACTTCTTCGTCTTTGACCACATCGACAAGCTGTTTATGCTGGCGCTTCGCTTCTTTCCATTCCCGCTCCAAATGCTCAAGCCGCCCTTGGCAGTCAAGCCGCTGTTCGCGGCGGCTGGCGATGAGTTCAATCGTTTTTTGCTTGTCTTCTAGCTTTTGCTGCCGCTGTTGCTCCAGTTCGTCCTCGTTCCAGGACGGCGCGTTCATTTCGGCGGCAAGGGCGGCGCGCTCCCGTTCGGCTGCTTCGAGCTCGCGGGCCGTTTCAGCCAATTCCGTTTCAAGCTCCTCCACTGTCCGCCGCGCGTGTTTCACCCGTTCTTTCGTCTCGGCCAAAGCGACTTTTTGTTCTGTGATCGCGGCTTGCAGCGCTTCTTTTGTCGTTTGCTCCGTCTGTTTTTGCGCCTGCAGCCGGCTGATGTCGTCGTCAATCGCTTGCAGCTTTCCGGCAAGCTGCTCAAGCTGTCTGTCAACGGCGACGAGACGGCGGTTGAGTTCCGCCGCTTCACGCTCATCGTTCGCTTTTTCTTCATCGTACAGCGCGAGCCGCTCGTCGATCCGCTTTTTTTGCCAGTCGAGTTCGCGTTGTTCGTCTTTTTGCGCCTGCAACGACTGCTGCAGCGCCGCCATCTTCTCTTGCAGCGCAGCCGCCTCCCGTTCCCGCTCCGCCCGCTCTCGCTCTTTCCCTGCGATATCGCGCTCGAGCCGGGCGATCGTTTCATCCATTTCACGCAATTTGGCAGCCATCGCCTCGAGCTCGCGGGCTCGGCCCAACAGCGAAGCCGTCTTTTTCGCCGCCCCGCCGCCGGTCATCGCGCCGCCCGGACTGACGACATCGCCGTCAAGGGTGACGAGCCGATAGCGGTACTGAAGGAGTTTGGCGAGTTCATTGGCTCCTTTTAAGTCTGTCGTGACGATGACGTGGCCAAGCAAATGGGCGATCGCCGCCTGGTGGGCGCGATCGTACTCGACCAGCTCGCTTGCGATGCCGACAAACGCCGGATGGCCGCTGATCATCGCCCGCTCCCGCTCCGACAGGGCGCGCGCTTGAATGACGTCAAGCGGCAAAAACGTCGCCCGCCCATGGCCGTTCGTTTTCAAATAGTGGATGGCTTGCCGCGCCGCCGCTTCGCTGTCGACGACGATGTGCTGCATCGCGCCGCCGAGCGCCGTTTCGAGCGCCGTTTCGTAGCGGTCCGGCACGCGGATCAGCTCGACGATTGCGCCATGAATGCCGGGAAGCCGGTCGCGCGCTTTTAATACTTCCTTCACCCCTTGGAAAAAGCCGGCATAATCGTGTTGCATCTCTTCCAGCCATTGCTTGCGCGCTTTTGTTTGCTGCCGGTATTGACGCGCCTGCTGCAAAAGCGACTCATTCCGTTCGAGCTCCGCCTTTTGTGCCGCAAGTGCGGCCGTCATATGAGCCAGCTTCCCGCTCGTCTCAGCGATGGCTTGTTCAAGGCGGGACTGCTCAGCGCGCGAAGCCGCCAGTTTTCGTTCTATCTGCTCGCGTTCAGCAAGATGGTGGCGGTTCGCTTCGTCGAGCGCCGCCCGCTTGGCCTGCAGCTTGCCGATCGCCTGCTCCACATGCGTGCGCTCGTTTTTCAACGCCGCTTGTTCGTGGACAAGGTCGATATAATCGCCCTTTCGCCGCTCGATCTCCTCCTCAAGATCAATCTCATACTCGGAAAGCGACATTTGTTTCTCTTTCAGCTCTTTCTCCAGCGCCGCGGCAGCGCCCTCAAGCCGGGCGAGCTCAGCCCGCTCTGCACGGAGCCGTTCGGCCAGGCGGCGCTGTTTCGCCGTTAAAGCGGCGGCAGTCTCCTCAAGCTGCTCTTTCCGCTTTTCTGCATTTTTTTTCCTCTCTTTTAACACTTCCTTCCGGCCTTCGAGTTTTTCAAGCTCTTCGCTTGCCAACAGCAGCACTTGCTGCAGGCCGTCGATCGACTCGTCAATGGCCGCCATTTGGTCGCGCAGCTGTTCGATATGGGCTTCCATTTTGTGCAACGCCGCCGCCAGCGCTCCTTCCTCTTGCTGGTGCCGATCAAGCGCTTCCTTCAGTCCGCTCCATTGCCGGTGCAGCTCCTCGATGTCGTGCACCATAAGCGCCACTTCAAACCGCTCGAGCTCCTCGCGTTTTTCCAAATACTCTTTGGCGATTGACGCCTGCATCCGAAGCGGTTCAAGCTGCTGTTCGAGCTCATGCAAAATGTCGTTGACGCGATGCAAGTTGTCTTGTGTTTCCGCAAGTTTTGTTTCCGCCTTTTTTTTGCGCAGCTTGTATTTCAAGACACCGGCCGCTTCTTCAAAAATCGTACGCCGCTCTTCCGGCTTGCTGCTTAAAATTTCTTCGACCCGGCCTTGGCCGATGATCGAAAACGCCTCCTTGCCAAGCCCGGAGTCCAGAAACAAATCGACAATATCTTTTAAGCGGCACGGCTGGCGGTTGATGAAAAACTCGCTTTCCCCGGAGCGGTAAACGCGCCGGGTGATGCTCACCTCTTGATACTCAAGCGGCAAAAAGCCATCTTCGTTGTCGAGCGTGATCGTCACTTCGGCGACATTCAGCGGCTTGCGCGAGTCGCTGCCGGCGAAAATGACGTCTTCCATTTTTGCCCCGCGCAGCGATTTCGCCGACTGCTCGCCGAGCACCCAGCGGATCGCGTCGGTAATGTTGCTTTTGCCGCTTCCGTTCGGGCCGACAACCGCCGTGACACCGGGGACAAAATCAATCGATACGCGGTCGGCGAATGATTTGAAGCCGATCACATCTAACCGTTTCAGGAACATGATACGATGCTTCACCATCTTTCCGCTTTGATCTCGGCCCGCCGGAGCGGACCGGGACAGGCTGCTGTTTTCAATATACCACCACAGTGCGTCGAGAAAAAATGTTCATACAAAAAGACTGACGTAAAAGCGCCAGCCTTCTATGGCCGCTCGGCAGCCCGCAGCGTCTCAAGCGCCATTTGTGCCGCATGCTGCTCGGCTTCCTTTTTGGAGCGGCCGACACCGATGCCGAGCTCTTGGCCGTTTAACGCCACGCGGGCGACGAACTCTTTGTTGTGGGCCGGTCCTTTTTCTTCCAAAATGGTGTATTCAAGCGTCCCGCTGCCGTCGCGCTGCACGAGTTCCTGCAGCTGGCTTTTAAAATCCATCACATGAGAAAAAGCACCTTCATCTATTTTGGGAAAGATCGTTTGCCCTAAAAAATGGAGGACCGCCTCCATTCCTTGATCCAAATAAAGGGCGCCGATAAACGCTTCAAACACGTCAGCCAAAAGCGCCGGGCGCGTCCGTCCGCCGGTCAGCTCCTCGCCTTTGCCAAGCAAAACGAGTTCGCCAAACGACAGGGCGTTGGCAAATTTCACAAGTGACGGCTCGCAGACAATGGCCGCCCGCAGTTTTGTCAACTGCCCTTCGCTCATATGTGGGAATTTTTGAAACAAATATTGGGAAACGGTCAGCTCCAGCACGGCGTCGCCCAAAAACTCGAGCCGTTCATTATCCTCGTGAAGCCGCCGCCGATGCTCATTCACATACGATGAATGGGTGAACGCTTGCATCAACAGCTTTTCATTTTGGAAGGTGATCCCGATTTTCCTTTGCAGTTCTTGAAACTTCGCCCGCCTTTTTTCGTGGATGCGTTCTTTGTCTTTTTGTTTTGACATAAAAATGCCCTCCGACTTCGTTCCAGACAAAACTGGCCGTATACTATCCTTTATTATATCCGTTCACCATCCCGCTACGCGAGTGGCAAAGGCGCCTTTTTTCCGCGGCTAGGTCCCGTGCGCCTCTTAAAAAGCAGAGAAAGCCCCGTTCGGAGCAACGGGACTTTGCAAAAAAGCGGGATTACAGATGGCTTTTTATGTAGTTCACAGCATCTCCGACTGTGACAATTTTTTCCGCTTCTTCGTCGGAAATTTCCATGTTGAATTCGTCTTCGAGCTCCATGACCAATTCGACGATGTCGAGCGAGTCAGCACCCAAATCGTCTTTGAACGACGCCTCAAGCGTCACTTGCGATTCATCAACCCCGAGCCGGTCGACGATGATTTTCGTGACACGTTCCAATACGTCTGCCATTCTGTTCACCTCCCTTCATGATTATAGTCGATTCTCAGGGAAAATACTAGCCGCCTTTTGTTACGGCATGACCATGCCGCCATCAACGTGAAGCGTCTGGCCGGTCATGTAGCCGGCGGCGTCGGACGCGAGAAACGCCACAACGCGGGCGACGTCATCCGGCTCGCCGAAACGGGCGAGCGGAATTTGTTTTAACATTTCCCCCTTCAATTCCTCGCTGAGCGCTTCGGTCATATCGGTTGTAATGAATCCCGGTGCGACGGCGTTGACGGTGATGTTCCGGCTGGCGAGTTCGCGCGCGGCCGTCTTCGTCAATCCGATGACGCCGGCTTTGGCCGCCACGTAGTTCGCCTGCCCAGGGTTGCCGATGACCCCGACGACGGAGGCGATGTTGATGATCCGGCCGCCGCGCTGCTTCATCATCGGCCGTGTCACAGCCTTCGTACAAAGAAATACCCCTTTTAAGTTCGTATTAATCACCGCATCCCATTCTTCTTCTTTCATCCGCATGAGCAAATTGTCGCGCGTAATGCCGGCGTTGTTCACCAAAATGTCGAGGCGGCCGAACTGGTCGAGCGCTGTTTTCACCAAGCGCTCCACCTCCTCCGCCCGGGCGACGTCCGCCTGGACGGCGATCGCTTCGCGGCCGAGCGAGTGGATCATCTCAACGACTTCATTCGCTTTTGCCTCGCTGCCGGCATAGTTGACAACGACGTTCGCCCCTTGACGGGCGAGCTCCAAGGCAACCGCCCGGCCGATGCCGCGCGACGCCCCGGTAACGAGGGCGATTTTTCCTTCAAGCATTGTTTTGTTATTCTCCTTTCAGCGCCGCAATGGTCGTTTCCAAGGAAGCGAGATCGTTTACCGCATAAACACGGGCGTTGCGGTCGATTTTTTTCACGAGGCCGGACAACACTTTCCCCGGTCCGATTTCGACAAACGTGTCGACCCCAAGCGCCAACAGCGTGCGCACCGACTGTTCCCAGCGCACCGGCGAATAGAGCTGTTCAATAAGAAGCCGGGCAATGTCCTCTTTCTTCGTCACCGGCTCGGCCGTTACGTTGGCGATGACGGGAACAGCAGCATCTTCAATGGCCAGGCTGTCAAGAACAGCCTGCAGTTTTTCCGCCGCCGGCTTCATGAGCGACGAATGGAACGGTCCGCTCACTTCCAGCGGAATGACGCGTTTCGCGCCGCGCTCTTTCGCCAACTGCCCCGCCTTTTCCACTCCCGCTTTCGAACCGGAGATGACGATTTGCCCCGGGCAGTTGAAATTGGCCGGCTCAACCGGATGGCCTTGGGCGGCAATTTCGTTCGTCACCGCTTCGAGCGCCTCTGCCTCCATCCCTAATACGGCAGCCATCGTCCCTTCGCCGGCCGGCACCGCTTCATCCATCAGCTCGCCGCGGCGGCGCACCGCATAGACAGCGTCGGCAAACGACATGGCGCCGGCGGCCACGAGCGCCGTGTATTCACCCAAACTATGGCCGGCGACGTAATCGGCCTTCAAGCCTTCTCCGTCTACGAGCTGAAGCAAGGCGATGCTGGCGGTCAAAAGCGCCGGCTGGGCGTTGTACGTCAGCGTCAGCTCAGCTTGCGGCCCGTTGAACATGAGCGAAGAAAGCGGAAATCCGAGCCGCTCGTCAGCCGCCTCAATCACCGCACGGGCGCGGGCGTCGCGGTCGGCGGCGTCCTTGGCCATGCCGACCGTTTGCGACCCTTGTCCCGGAAATAAAAAGGCGATTTTCCCCATTTTGCTTCCTCCTTTATCCATTATGCCCGCTCGAGCTCCGCTTTGATCGTGCCAATGACATCATGGGCCACTATCTCGCGCGCTTGGCGGACGGCATGGAAAATAGCGTTCGCATCGGATGAGCCGTGCGCTTTAATGACCGGAGCGTTCAAGCCGAACAACGCCGCCCCGCCGTATTCGGAGTAGTCCATCATCTTTTTCAGTCCGGCGAGCTTCGGCTTGAGGACAGCGGCGGCGAGTTTTGCGACCGCGCCGCTTGTCAGCGTCTGCTTGAGCAACGAAAAAAGCGCCATCGCCGTTCCCTCGATCGTTTTTAAGGCGACATTGCCGGCAAACCCATCAGCGACAACGACATCGGCCACGCCATTCAGCAAATCGCGCGCCTCCACATTGCCGATGAAATGAAGGTTCGTTTCTTTCAGCAAGGAGAACGCCCGCTTCACGGTTTCATTCCCTTTTTGATCTTCGGTGCCGACGTTGAGCAGGCCGATGCGCGGCTTGGCGATGCCCCGCACTTGTTGGGCATACACGTGCCCCATAATCGCATATTGCTGCAAATGCTCCGGGCGGGCGTCGACATTGGCGCCGACATCCAAAAAGACAAACCCCCGCCCGTCCAGCGTAGGCAATGTCGGCGCGAGCGCTGGCCGGTCGATGCCGGCAATCCGCCCAACGACAAACAGCCCAGCCGCCATCAACGCACCAGTATTGCCGGCCGATATGCACGCGTCAGCGCGCCCTTCTTTCACTTCTTCCGCCATGCGCACCAACGACGAGTTTTTTTTGCGCCGCACAGCCCGCACCGGCTCATCGGTCGCTTCAATCACCTCATCGGCATGGAGGATCGACAGGCGCCCTCCGTCCGGCACATGCGGACGGATTTTCGCTTCGTCGCCGATAAGCGTAATATGAATGTCGGGAAAATGCGCGGCGGCTCGAGCCGCCCCAAGGACGATTTCGCGTGGAGCATGGTCGCCTCCCATGGCATCAATCGCGATGTTCATTGCTGTCGCCATCCTTTTTCTCTATGTTTGAACGATACATCTCGAACGTTCCGGAAAACACGAGCTCTTGGCCGACGTAGCTGTTTACGTCGACAATCGTGCGCCCGTTCGCCGTTTTGCCGGTCACCTTCGCCTTCGCCACCACCCGTTCGCCTTCCTTGACTTGACGAACAAAGCGGATCGTCGCTTTCGCCGTCAGCGCCAATTCGTCATGGATTACGGCAACGGCGAGCGAATTCGCCTGGGCGAACAAATGATGGCCGCGGGCGATGCGGGTGCGCCGGAACACATGATCTTCTTTCACATCGAAAATGGAAATGGCGCTCTCATCCGGCTCAATGTCGATAATATCGCCGATCACTTCCTCAAGCGGCAGCGCCCGCACTTTATCCGCGAACGACTGGCGGGCGACATGTTTAATGCGCTCGCGCAGCTCCGGAATCGACAGTTCAAGCCGGTCGAGGCGGATCGTCTGCACGCTGACTGAGAACTTTTCTGCCAGCTCTTCGTCGGTAATAAACGGATTTTCCCGGATCGTCTCCTGCAGCAGCCGTTGCCGTTCGCGTTTGCTTTTTCTCATCGATTCGTTACACCGTCCGGTTTTATGACTAGGTACTAAAAGTAATATATAATATCAAAAAACGGAATGCAAGCAGAAAAAGTGAAAAGCGGCCACATTTTGCCGCCTGCCTATTAATCTAGCTTTTCTCCATCGAGCACGCCGGACGCCTCAAGTTCGGCGCGCAGCCCCGCGTACGCTTCATCACGCCAAAACGCCGTCGTCGACACGAGTTTGGCGGCATCGCGGCGCGCGACTTCCAAGATGCGGTAATCATGCACCGGATCGCCAAATTGAAACTCCGGAAGCCCGCTTTGTTTCGTGCCGAAAAAATCGCCTGGACCACGCAGCTCCAAATCCTTTTCCGCCAGCACAAACCCGTCCGTCGTCTCCGTCATGATGCGCATCCGTTCTTTGCCGACTTCCGATTTCGGGTCGGCAATTAAAATGCAGTATGACTGGGCGTCCCCCCGCCCGACCCGGCCGCGCAGCTGATGAAGCTGGGCAAGTCCAAACCGTTCGGCGTCATAGATGACCATCACGGTGGCGTTCGGCACATTCACCCCGACTTCCACGACCGTTGTCGAAACGAGCACATGAATGCGGTTTTCACTGAACGCTCGCATCACCGCTTCTTTTTCATCGGCCGACAGCCGGCCGTGCATGAGGCCGATCTCATATTTCCCGCGGTAGTAGTGGACGAGCTGACTATGAACATCAATGGCATTTTGCACATCCAATTTTTCCGACTCTTCAATAAGCGGACAAATGACGTACGCCTGATGCCCCCGACGAAGCTCTTTTTCGATAAAATCGAGCACACGCGCGAATTGATGATGCTTGACCCAATACGTTTCCACTTTCTTCCGCCCGGCCGGCATTTCGTCGAGCACTGATACGTCCATATCGCCGAACGCCGTGATCGCCAGCGTGCGCGGAATCGGCGTCGCCGTCATCATCAGCACGTCCGGGGCATGCCCCTTTTCGCGCAAAATGCGACGCTGCTCGACGCCAAACCGGTGCTGCTCATCAGTAATGGCGAGGCCGAGCCGGCGAAACTGTACACCTTCTTGAATCAACGCATGCGTCCCAATGACGATGTCGATCGCCCCTTCCTCCAATTCCGCAAGCAGCTCTTTGCGCCTCTTCCCTTTCACGGAGCTTGTCAACAGCGCCAGCGTGACATCTGTGCCGGCAAACAGGTCGGCGAGCGAGCGGGCATGCTGCTCAGCCAAAATTTCCGTCGGCACCATCAGCGCTCCTTGAAAGCCGGACAACACCGCCGCATACAGCGCCACGGCGGCCACGACCGTCTTGCCGGAGCCGACATCGCCTTGCAAAAGACGGTTCATTTGCCTTGGCGTCCGCATATCGGCCAAAATCTCCTTGATGACGCGCCGCTGGGCGTTCGTTAATGAAAACGGCAAAGCGGAAAGAAACGCCGCCAGCCGCTCTTCGGAAAACGAATGGGCGACGCCGTGCTGCCCGTCGCGCACAATTCGCCGAAACGCCTGCATTTTCAGCTGGTACAGCAAAAACTCTTCATAGACGAGCCGGCGTCGCGCCTGGTGCAACTCTTCACGCGAGCGCGGAAAATGAAGGGCGCGAACCGCCTCCTGCTTGTCGACAAGACGGTAGGCGCGGCGCAAAGCGGGCGGCAGCGGGTCGGGAATGTGCGCGCCAAACTGGGCGAACGCCGCCTTCATGAGCCGGCGCATCGTTTTGACCGTCAGCGGGCTGCGCACCGAATAGACCGGTTCAATGCCGGCCGTCTCCGGGGCGGCCCCGAAACGAAGCTCATAGGCGTTGATCGCCTGCCGGTGCCGGTCCCATTTGCCGATTACGGTCACCGTTTCATTGAAGGCGAGTTTTTCTTTCAAATACGGGCGGTTGAAGCAGACAACCGTGATTAAATAGCGGCCGGAAAGCAGGCGAAAGGAAAGGCGCGACTTTTTTTTTCCGTAATACGTTACAAGCGGGGCGCTGTGCACTTTCCCTTCCACTGTCACTTTTTCTTCATGGCGGGCGGCGGCTAGATCTTTTTGTTCGTAATCGTCATACCGGTACGGCGCATACATGAGCAGGTCGCCGACGGTTGTGATGCCGATGTCGGCGAGCGCCGCCGCCGTTTCTTCACCGATGCCTTTGACCGCCGTCACCGGCTGTTGCATCGTTTCGTTCACTTCGATGCCGCAGAAGCGCCGAAAATGCGGGCCGCGATGGCGCGGCCGGTCGGCGTCGCGGCCAACCCCCCTTGCGCAGTTTCTTTCAGCGCCACCGGCATGGCCGCGCCGATGCGGTACATCGCCTCGATCACTTCATCACACGGAATGCGGCTTTTTACACCGGCCAGCGCCATATCAGCAGCGATCATGGCGTTGGCCGCCCCCATCGCATTCCGTTTGACGCACGGCACTTCGACCAAGCCAGCGACAGGATCACATACTAATCCTAGCATATTTTTTAAGGCGATCGCCATCGCTTCGGCTGCTTGAGCAGGCGTTCCGCCGGCCAGCTCAACGAGCGCCGCTGCCGCCATGCCGGCTGCCGAACCGACTTCGGCTTGACAGCCGCCGGCCGCCCCTGAGATGGAAGCATTGTTGGCGACGACATAGCCGAACGCCCCAGCGGTGAACAAAAATTCGACCATTTCTTTTCTCGTCGGCTTCAACCGCTCTTTCACGGCAAACAGCGTCCCGGGGACAACGCCGGCTGAGCCCGCTGTCGGCGTCGCACAAATGACGCCCATGGCCGCGTTCACTTCATTTGTCGCCATGGCTTTGCTGACGGCATCCAAAATCGTTTCCCCGGACAAAAAGCGGCCCTGCTCGATATAGCGCTGCACCCGCACCGCATCGCCGCCTGTCAGCCCCGAGCGGGAAACGACTCCTTGCAGCCCTCTTTCAACAGCCCGCTCCATCACTTCGAGGTGGCGCTCCATTTGCGCCATAATCTCCTCCCGGCTGCGCCCGCTCACTTCGACTTCTTGGCGGATCATCACCTCAGCGATTTTGATTTGCTCTTTTTCCGCCAATGCAACAAGCTCGGCAACATTGCGAAACATTCTCTTTTCCCCATCCTTCCTGTCCGTCATCATGGCTGTCTTCGCAAAACATGGAACCGCTTTCGATTTAATCAACGAGTTTGGTTACTTGAATAATGTTAGGCAGCTGCTCCAACTCTTGCAAAAGCTCGTCGGTCAACGGTTGATCGACTTCGATCGTCATCAGCGCTTCCTTCCCTTTTTCCTTGCGCGATACTTCCATATGGCCGATATTAATGGCATGCTTCGCCAGCGCGCTGGCCACCGCCCCGATCGTCCCGTAACGGTCGTTATGCATGATTAATAGCGCTGGGTGATGGCCCGACAACTTTAACTCGAACCCGTTTAACTCGATGATTTCAATTTTCCCTCCGCCAATGGACACGCCGACAAGCTCAAGCTCCCCTTTTCCGTCGCCAATGCGCACACGCGCCGTGTTCGGGTGATGCGGAATCGCCTCTTCGGCGGAAAACGAGACGTCCATTCCCGCAGCCTGAGCGATCGCCAGAGCGTCCGGGATGCGCTCATCAAACGTATCAAATCCAAGCAGCCCGGCGACGATGGCCACATCGGTCCCATGCCCCCGGTACGTTTCGGCAAACGAGCCGTAAAACGAGATGCGCGCCCATTCAGGCTGTCTTCCAAACAGCTTGCGCGCGACGAGGCCGATGCGAGCCGCCCCGGCGGTATGCGAGCTTGACGGTCCGACCATCACCGGGCCGATGATGTCAAAGACGCTTTTATATTTCATCGGTGCCTTTCCTCCGTTCGCATAAAAAATAGAAGGGAATGCTCCCTTCTATTATTTTAACATATTATTCGACGGAAATGATAAACGGATAGAGCGGCTGCCGGCCGTTGTGCACTTCGACTTCCACTCCATCATATTCCGTTTCCAGATAGGCGACAACAGTTTCCACTTCCACTTCGGTCGCATCCTCGCCGTACAAAATGGTGACAATTTCACTTTCCTCGTCAATGAGCGCATCAAGCAGCCGCTTCGTCACGGCCAACTTGTCCTTATCGGCGACGACGATGCGGTCATCGAACAGCCCCATGTAGTCGCCTTTTTCGATTTCGACGCCATCGATTGTTGTATCGCGCACGGAAAACGTCACTTGCCCCGTTTTCACCCGCGAAAGCGCCGCCGTCATCGCCCGCTCGTTTTGCTCGGCTGACTGCGCTGGATTGAACGCCAAGAGCGCCGCCATGCCTTGCGGAACGGTTTTCGATGGGATGACGATCACCTGCCGCTCGGAAAGCTCGGCCGCTTGTTTGGCCGCCATCACGACATTTTTGTTGTTCGGCAGCACGAACACCGTCTCCGCGTTGACGCGGCGAATGGCCTCCGCGATTTCTTCGGTGCTTGGGTTCATCGTCTGTCCGCCTTCAATGACCGCGTGCGCGCCGATGCTTTGAAACAATTCGGCCACGCCGGCGCCCATCGCGACGGCAACGATGCCGTACGGCTTCGCTTCTTCCGCGCCGGCTTGCAGCGGCCGTTCCGCCTCTTTGCCGACGATGTTGGCATGCTGTTCGCGCATGTTTTCAATTTTAATGTTGATGAGACTTCCGTAGCGCTGGCCGTAGGTCAACACCTCGCCCGGCGTTTCCGAATGGATGTGCACTTTGACAAGCTCGTCGTCGGCGACGACAAGCAAAGAATCGCCAAATCGGCTCAAGTCGCGGCGAAACACTTCTTCGGAAAACGGATGCTGGGCCAGTTTGTCCTTCTCAAACCGAACCATGAATTCCGTACAGTAGCCAAACTCAATTTCGTCGGTATGAATATGGCTTTGCGCGCTTTGATGATGAGCCATCTTTACAAGCTCTTCCATCGGCACTTCGGCGGGAGCGGTGCTGACAGCTTCTCCTTTCAAAGCGGCAAGGAATCCTTCGTACACGTACACAAGCCCTTGGCCGCCGCTGTCGACAACCCCGACTTCCTTTAAGACCGGCAGCAGCTCCGGCGTGCGCTTGAGCGCGGCTTTCGCCTCCGCAAGCGCCGCTTCCATCACCGCTACGACATCGCGATCTTTTTTCGCTGTTTCAATTGCCTTGCGCGCCGCCTCTCTCGCTACGGTGAGGATCGTTCCTTCGACCGGCTTCATCACCGCCTTATAGGCCGTATCGACCCCCGCTTGCAGGGCGGCGGCAAATTCGAAGCCGTCCACTTGCGGTTTGCCTTCCACCGCTTTGGCAAACCCGCGGAACAACTGCGACAAAATAACGCCGGAATTGCCGCGCGCCCCCATCAACAATCCTTTCGCCAGCGCCGCGGCGACGTTGCCGATATGGTCGGAGGCATGCGCCTTCACCTCTTTCGCTCCGGACGTCATCGACAAGTTCATGTTTGTTCCTGTATCGCCATCTGGAACTGGAAAGACGTTCAGCGCATCGACCGCCTTGGCGTTGTTCGCCAAATGCGCGGCTCCTTGCTGCACCATATCGGCAAACCGTCTTCCGTCAAGCGTCCTCATTGCCACCGGCTGATTCCCCCTTACTACGGATTCACCACCCGAACCCCTTGGACGTAAATGTTGATGGACTGAACCGCCAATCCAAGCGTCTGATCGAGTGTATACTTCACTTTCGACTGCACATTGTGGGCGACTTCGGAAATTTTCGTCCCGTAACTGACGATGATGTACATGTCGATATGTACTTCGCCGTTTTCCTCGCGGACGATAACTCCTTTGGAAAAGTTCTCACGGCGCAAAATTTCCGACAGCCCGTCGCGAATTTGATTTTTCGACGCCATTCCGACAATGCCGTAGCAATCGACGGCCGCTCCCCCGGCAATCATGGCAATGACCTCATTGGCAATTTCAATGCGCCCATATTTTGTTTGCCATTCAATTGACATGTTCGTTCCCCCTTTGCGTATCTCGCACAGCTACCCCCATTGTACTATAACGTTTTCTGTTTTCAAAGCGCTTCCCGGCCGCCCACTAGTATTATTTAGCCGAAAACTGAAATATATGTCAAGGACATTTTCTTGAAAGAGAAAGAGCGCGTCTATTGCAATCCCTTCCGTTGTATGATAAATTATAATAGTGTTTTTAGAGGGATGTAAAAGCAAGGAGGGAAAAACGATGGCGAAATGCTTCATTACCGGCAAGAAAAAATCGTTCGGCAACACACGTTCGCACGCCATGAACGCCAGCCGCCGCACGTGGAAAGCCAACTTGCAAAAAGTGCGCATTTTAGTCGACGGCAAACCGAAACGCGTTTGGGTTTCGGCGCGCGCCCTGAAATCCGGAAAAGTGAAACGCGTCTAACCGTTCAACAAAAAAAGCACCAAAAATGGTGCTTTTTTCTTACCCTTTTTTAAACACGTTCAACACCGCCCGCACAATTCCGCCTAAAAATTTCGGCAGCTTGATCGTATAAAACTTCATCCCGATTCCCTCCTCACACCCGTCATATCACGCGCTTCCCGCCATTTCCTTATCCAGTATATTCCGTTGCTGACCAATCGCAACTACGGGCAGCCGGCAAAATCGCTGCTCCTTATCATCATTAATATGCCTTCCGAAAACGAAAAAGTACCGGAAGATTGGATAAGTTCGTTACTAATACATAGTGTGGAACCGCGGGAAATATGACAGTCGGCCAATGGATATTTAAATCCAATAAGCGTGAGCCCCGCCACCGTTTCAGAAATCGGGATGTAAGACACATAGCGGTATCGATCGTCGCGTGTGATCGTATGCACGCCGGGCAGATGGACGGTCAACACATTTTGCCGGTCGACGATTTCAATCGGCCGGCCGGCGTATTTCAGCAACAGCTCGACATTGCCAAACAGATGGTCAAGCCGTCCGCCGGTGGCGCCAAACAGACGGATGTGGCAGGCGTCCTGTTCCACCGCCCAATCAAGGGCGATCTCCATATCTGTTTTGTCTTTTTCTGCCGGCCATATTTCCAAATCCGGAAGCATTTGCTGAAGCTTGGCCACTTCTTCAGCCGGCACGGAATCGAAATCGCCAAACGCCCGCACCGGCTGGAGGCCGGCTTCAAGCAGCGCCGTTGTGCCGCGGTCGACGCCAACCCAATGCACATCCGCGCCGTCATAGCGGCGCAAGCTAGGGAGAAGCTCACGCGGGCCGCCGCCGACAATATGGATCACCATTCCCCTTCCCCCCTTCGACTTTTTCAATAAGAAAAAGCCTTGTTTCGCCTTGCCTGGCTTTTCCGGCGCTCACCGCCTACCGTTGCAGCGGCTGCCGGATGCAAGAGCCCGTTCTCTACTTGGCGCACGCTTCTCGCAAAGCGCGAATGGCCGCCGCCCGGTCCGCCTCATTGTAAATGGCCGACCCGGCGACGAGCACATTCGCCCCGGCTTCGGCGCAAAGCGGCGCTGTTTTCGCGTTGACGCCGCCGTCCACTTCGATGTCCAGCGCCTTGTTTTGTTCGCCGGCCAAACGGGCGACTTCGCGAATTTTCGGCACGACGGACGGAATGAACGCCTGCCCGCCAAACCCCGGGTTGACTGTCATCAATAGGACAAGATCGACGTCGGCGATGACATGGCGGATTGTCTCAACCGGCGTATGCGGATTCAACACGACCCCGGCCTTGACACCTTGCTCTTTAATAAAGTGAATCGTCCGGTGCAAATGCACGCACGCCTCGGCGTGGACGGAGATGATGTCCGCCCCGGCTTTGGCGAACGCCGGAATGTATCGGTCAGGGTCGGCGATCATTAAATGAACGTCAAGCGGCAGCTTCGTCACCGGGCGAATGGCGGCAACGACCGGCGGCCCGATCGTGATATTCGGCACGAACCGTCCGTCCATGACATCGACATGAAGCCAATCGGCTCCGCCTTCTTCCACCGAACGGATTTCCTCGGCCAAACGGGCAAAATCAGCTGACAAAATCGATGGCGCAATTCGAATCATCGTTCAATACCTCGGCTTTCGTTCTTTCATTTCCGCAACAAAACTTAAATAATGGTCGTAGCGGTACGGCGGAATGTCCCCGGCCTCAGCCGCCTCGCGGACCGCACATTTCGGTTCGGCCACATGAAGGCAGCCGCGGAACTTGCACCCTTCTCCGTATTCCCGGAATTCCGGAAAATAGCGCGGCAGCTCGTCAAGTTCAATATCGTCGAACTCGAGGGCGCTAAACCCCGGTGTGTCGGCGACGAGCCCGCCGGCCACCTCCAGCAGCTCGACGTGGCGGGTCGTATGTTTGCCGCGCCCTAAATGGGTGGAAATATCGCCGGTTTTCAGCCGCAAATCCGGGCGAAGCGCATTTAACAGCGATGACTTGCCGACGCCGGACTGTCCGGCAACGACCGAGACGCGGCCGCGCAGGTGCGCCGCCAGCTTATCGAGGCCGTCTTTTGTCACGGCCGACGTCTCAATCACCTCATAGCCAATGCGCCGGTAATCACCTGCATAACGGGCGATCGCGTCTTTCGCCTCGCCATCGAGCAAATCCATTTTGCTAATGACGATAATCGGCGCAATTTCCTTCGATTCGATTAAGACGAGAAAGCGGTCCAACAGCTTGGCGCTAAAGTCCGGGCTTACGGCAGAAAAAACTAAAATCGCCTGCTCGACGTTGGCGATCGGCGGCCGCACCAGTTCATTTTGCCGCTCGCGAATGTCCAAAATGTAGCCTTCCGTCTCACTTGTCGCCGTAAAGACGACGCGGTCGCCGACAAGCGGCGTCACTTTTTGCTTACGAAACACACCGCGCCCGCGGCACTGAAACACATTCCCTTCCGAGAGCACGTAATAAAATCCGCTCAACGCTTTGATGATTTGCCCTTCTGCCATAGCCTCACTCCTTTTTTCCGCCGTGTTCTGGATATGGAATCGATCCTTCGTCTTTGACAACATTGTTGACAATAACGCGATAATACGCCGTCTCCCCGTATGGAATTTCAAACTCTACGATCTCCGTGGCCGGCCCTGTCAGCCGGTACGTTTTATATGGCGTTGTCATGTTATGGTTCGCATCTTGAATGTAAAGCTGGGCTTCCACCACCTGTCCGTTTTCCGCCGGCTCGTATGGGATGACGATTTCTTTGATGACCGTTTTGGATGGTTTCGGCTCCGGGCCGCGGGAAATGACGACCGTAACAGTCTCGCCTTTTTCCACCTGCTCATTGGCTGCCGGAGTTTGCGAGATGACAAGCCCTTTCGGCACTTCATCGGAATACTTGTACTTCACTTCAATGCGCAGCCCTTGGTCTTCGCCGTAGTCGCGCACACTTTTTTCCGTATAGCCGCTCAAGTCTTTGAGCGTTACGGTTTCCGGACCGAGGCTGACCGTGAACATCACTTCCGTTTCGCTCGGCACGACTTCATCGCCGGCGTACGGATATTGATCCAAAATCGTCCCTTCCGGCTTATCGCTATGGCGGCCGTTGCGCGTAATGCGAGTGAACCCTTCCGCGCGCAGCTCCTCCTCGGCGGCCGAAATATCGTCGCCGATAAAGCTTGGAAACTCGATTTTCTTTTTGCCGGCGCTCTTATAGATGACAATGCCGGCCCCTTGCTTCACCGTCATTCCGGCTTCCGGGTCGGTGCGCACGACTTTTCCTTCTTCTATTGCATCATCTTCGACATCGATCGTGTCTTTGATTTCCAAGCCGAGCGCCGACAACTGTTCAACAGCTTCGTCATAGTCTTTATTGACGACATCCGGCACCGTCACTTCCTTTGGAAAGAACACGTCCGGAATCCATGTGAGCGCGCTCACGCCGGCCGCTCCAAGCAATAGGATGACGGCGGCAAGCCAGGCGATCCAGACCCGCTTCCGTTTCGGCTTCGCCTTTGGCTCGTCATCCGCTTTGGCCGGCTCGTTCGCCTTTTCCTCATAGACAAGCGTCTCCGGCTCAAGCGCGGCGCTTTCCGGATGTTTTATGATCGGGATGGCCTTCGTCGCTTCATCGCCGTCATCCGGGATCGTGAATTTGGCCTCGTTGCGCCGCCTCGGGTCCAGCGCCGTCCGGATGTCCTCGTTCATGGCGCGCGCCGATTCATAGCGGTAAAACGGGTCTTTCGCCGTCGCTTTTAAAATAATATTTTCGACGCTTTGCGGAATGTCGGGATTCCACGCCTTGGGCGACGGCGTTTCCGCCTGCAAATGCTTCAGCACGATCGAAACGGCCGATTCGCCGGAAAACGGCAGCCGGCCGGTGACAAGCTCAAACATGACGATGCCAAGCGAATAAATGTCCGACTTTTCAGTGGCAATGCCGCCGCGCGCCTGCTCCGGCGACAAATAATGAACCGAACCGAGCACCGAGTTCGTCTGTGTAATCGTCGTTCCGCTCATCGCCACCGCGATGCCGAAGTCGGTCACTTTCACGTTGCCGTGCTCATCAAGCAAAATGTTTTGCGGTTTAATGTCGCGGTGGATAATGCCGTTCTCATGGGCATGGGCGATGGCCGACGTCAGTTGGTCCATGATGCAAAGCGCCCGCTCGACCGGAAGCGGGGCATGCTGCTGAATGTACTGTTTCAGCGTCGAGCCGCGCACATACTCCATCACGATATAATAAAGGCCTTCTTCCTCGCCGACGTCGTAAATCGGCACAATATGCTCATGATTTAAGCTCGTCGCCGCCTGCGCTTCGCGGCGGAACCGTTTAATAAACCGGTCGTCGTTGGCAAAATCAAGGCGAAGCACTTTCACGGCGACATCGCGCTCCAAAATGATGTCGCGGGCCAAATAGACATTCGCCATGCCGCCGCCGCCGATCAGGCTGATGATTTTGTAGCGGTCGTTCAATCGCTTTCCGATAAGCACGCCGATCACCCACCTTCACGTTCCACTGAAAAATCAACGACTGCAAGCGAAATGTTGTCTTCCCCGCCCCGCCCGTTCGCCAATTCGATGAGCGCCTGCGCTTTTTCTTCAAGCGCGCCGGCACCGGTCAAAATTTGCACGATGTCTGCCTCGGGCACTTTGTTTGACAATCCGTCCGAGCATAGCAGGAGCATATCGCCGTCATCGATGGAAACGGTTTTGATATCGACCTTCACGGCCGGTTCGGTGCCAAGCGCCCGCAAAAGCACGTTTTTGCGTGGATGGTGTTCGGCGTCCTCTTTGGAAATTTGCCCGCTTTTGACCAGCTCATTGACAAGAGAATGGTCATCGGTCAACTGTTGAATTCCGTTTTGGTTCAATAAGTAGCAGCGGCTGTCGCCGATATGCGCGATGGTGGCAAACGGCCCAGCGCAAATGGCGCCGACGACCGTCGTTCCCATCCCTTGGCATTCCGGATGGGAGAGGGCGTAGCGAAACAGCCGCTCATTGGCGGCTGCGATCTGCACTTTCAGCCACTGCTCCGCCTCAGCCGGCGAGGAAATGCACGGCGCTTGCTCCCATTGCTCTTGCAAGTGCGCCACCGCCATCGCGCTCGCCACATCGCCGGCGCGGTGACCGCCCATTCCATCGGCGACAACCGCGAAATATTGGCCGCTTTCGTTGACAAATACACCGCCGTTGTCTTCGTTATGCTCGCGAATTTGGCCGATATCAGTTCGGAAAACGGCTCGCATCCGATTCACCTCGTCTCTTCTTTCCGCTCCTTCGCGCGAAGCTGTCCGCAGGCGGCATCGATGTCGTGTCCGTGTTCGCGGCGAATGGTGACGTTGATTCCATGTTTTTTCAGCGCCCGTTCAAAGGCAAAAATTTGGTTGCGCGGCGTGCGCACATAATTTCGCTCCGGCACATAGTTGACCGGAATCAAATTTACATGGCATTTCAGCCCTTTAAGCAGCTCGGCCAGCTGCTCGGCATGCTCAAGTTGGTCATTCACTCCGCCGAACAATCCGTACTCGAACGTCACGCGCCGTCCAGTTTTTTCAATGTAGTATCGGACCGCCTCCATGAGCTTCGGCAGCGGATACGCCTTATTAATCGGCATCAGCTTCGTCCGCAGCTCGTTCGTCGGTGCATGCAGCGAAATGGCGAAATTGATTTGCATGCCTTCGTCAGCAAATTGATAGATTTTCGGAATAATCCCGCTCGTTGACACGGTGATATGGCGGGCGCCGATGTTCAACCCTTTCGGATGGTTGACGATGCGCAAAAATTTGATGAGCGCATCGTAATTGTCAAACGGCTCGCCAATGCCCATCACGACGATGCTGCTGACGCGCTCATTGGTCTCATCGAGCGCCTTTTGCACGTGTACAACTTGAGCGACGATTTCGCCCGCTTCCAAATGACGCTTCAGCCCACCGAGCGTCGAGGCGCAAAACGTGCAGCCGATGCGGCAGCCGACTTGGGTCGTCACGCACACCGAATTGCCGTAGTTATGGCGCATGAGCACGGTCTCGATCGAGTAGCCGTCATGGAGCTCAAACAAAAACTTGATCGTCCCATCTTTGGACGTTTGCTTGACAATCGTTTTGAGCGTCGTGATCGAAAACGACGCCGCGAGCTGTTCGCGCAGCCGTTTCGGCAAGTTCGTCATCTCGGCAAAATCGGTGACGCGCTTTTCATACAGCCATTCGTAAATTTGTGTGGCGCGAAACGGCTTTTCGCCTTGAGCAGCAAGCCATTCTTTCCACTCGTCAAGCGTGAGCGAATAAACAGACGGCAACGATGGCGGCTGCCCGCCGCTGGAGGCCCGGCGGACAGCGGTCTGGACGATTTCCACTCCATTTACACCTTCTTTCGTAGTAATGCGATAAAAAACCCGTCGGAATCAAAATAATGCGGCAACAGCTGCAGCATTCCGCTTCGCACGCGCGGCCGCACCGGCTCTGGCATCCGCTCGGCGAGACGGTCGTCAAGGGCAAAATCCGGATGGTCGGCCAAAAAACGGGCGATCGCGTCTTCATTCTCTTCGCGCTCGATGGTGCACGTGCTGTAAACAAGCACGCCCCCTTTTTTCAACAGCGGCGCGGCCGCCCGCAAAATGGCTTGCTGCACCGCAACGAGCGCGGCGACGTCGTCTTTCCCTTTCGTGTATTTGATCTCCGGCTTGCGGCGAATGACGCCGAATCCGGTGCACGGCGCATCGACCAAAATGCGGTCAAACGACTCAGGGGCAAACCGCTCGCCGAGCCGGCGGCTGTCAAGGGCGAGGGGGGTGATGCAGCGAAACCCAAGCCTTTGCGCCTGCTGCTCAATGAGCTTCACTTTATGCTCATGAACATCGACGGCGACCACTTCACCGCGGCCGCCCATCCGCTCGGCGATATGGGTCGTCTTCCCCCCGGGCGCCGCGCAGCAGTCAAGCACCCGCTCGCCGGGAGCCGGATCAAGCGCCCGGGCGACAAGCATCGAGCTTTCATCTTGGATCGTCAGCAAACCGGCGCGAAACGCTTGCGTATGCGCCAAATTTCCTTTTTCCGCGCGGACGGCCTCCGGCGCGAGATGGCCGGGAGCAGCTGCCATGCCTTCAGCACGCAGCCGGTCAAGCGCTTCCTCCACCGTCGCCCGCAGCCGGTTGACGCGGGCTGTTGACTGCGGCGGGCGCAAATTCGTCTCGCACATGCGCGCCGTTTCCTCAAAACCGTATTGGCCGATCCAGCGCCGGACAAGCCATTCCGGATGGCTGGTGGCGACGGCGAGCCGTTTTCCGGAGTCGTGAATCGCCTCAAGCGAAGGCAGACCCTCACGGCCGATCGTGCGCAAAACGCCGTTGACAAGCGAGGCGATGCCGCGATGGCCGCGCCGCTTGGCGATCTCGACCGCTTCAAAAATGGCGGCGTGATCCGGGACGCGGTCCAAATACACCATTTGGTACAGCGTCAACCGGAGCAGCATGCGCACCCACGGCTCCAGCCGGCGCGCCTTTCGCAAAAACGGAGCTAAATAGTAGTCAAGCGTATCACGCCGCTGCACCGTGCCGTAGACGATCTCCGTCAGCAACGCCGCATCGCGCCCGTCAAGCCGGCCTTTGCGAATCGCTTCATTGAGCTCCAGATGGCTGTAGGCTCCTTGTTGTTCAATTGCCAACAATGTCTCCAACGCAAGTTCACGTACGTTCATGATCCTCTCCTAGCTTCATGCCGACCGAAAGACGGCTGCCGGCGCCGCGCAAAAACTCGCCGGCGGCCATCCGCTTTTTGCCGGCCGGCTGCAATTCGGTGATGCGAATGGCTGTCTCATTGCCGGTGGCCACGACAATGCCGTTTTCCTCGAGCGCCACAATCGTGCCCGGCGGCGCCGCTTCTGGTGTCGGCACTTTTTCTCCCCACCAAACTTTCCAAACGTTCCCGCTGTGTGTCGTATACGCAACCGGCCACGGATGGAAGGCGCGAATATGGTTGTAAATGGCTTCGCCAGGCTGCGTCCAGTCGATCCGCTCCTGCTCGCGGCGAATGTTCGGCGCATACGTCGCTTTCTCCTCATCTTGCGGAACGGGCGTAACGTTTCCTTCCAATAAAAGTGGAAGCGTTTCTGATAATAGTTTAGCCCCGGCGGCGCTCAATTTATCATGGAGCGTGCCGACCGTGTCCGTTTCAGCAATCGGCACCTCGACTTGCGCCAACATATCGCCGGCATCCAGCTTCTCGACCATATACATGATCGTGACGCCCGTTTTCGTTTTTCCTTGCCAGATGGCATAATGGATCGGCGCCCCGCCGCGCAGCTCGGGCAGAAGCGAGGCATGGACATTGATGCAGCCGTATTTCGGCGCTTCCAGCAGCGCTTTCGGCAAAATTTGCCCGAACGCCGCCGTCACAATCAAATCAGGCGCAAACGCCAACACTTGTTCGTATTGCTCCGGCTCGCGAATTTTTGTCGGCTGCAGCACCGGGATGCCGTGGCGCTCCGCTTCCACTTTCACCGGGGGTGGCACGAGCTGGCGCTTCCGCCCTTTTGGCTTATCCGGCTGGGTGACAACCGCCGAAACATGATAACCGTCGTCAAGAAGCTGCCGCAAAATCGGCACGGCAAAATCAGGAGTCCCCATAAACACAATGTTCGTCATCGGCATCTATCCTTCCAATTCCTCAAGATCACAGTAACGGATCACTTTTGATGTAAACAGCACACCGTGCAAATGGTCGATTTCATGCTGCAACGCGCGCGCCAAAAAACCGGCGGCCGAAAGCGTAAACGAACGGCCGCGCCGGTTTTGCGCCCGCACGTTCACAAATTTCGCGCGCGGCACTTCGCCAAACAGGCCGGGAAAGCTCAAACAGCCTTCCACATCGACCTCTTCGCCGCGCGCCTCGAGGATAACTGGGTTGATGAGCTCAATCCGGCCGTGTTCATCGCCGACGTCAATGACGGCGATCTGCTTGGCGATGCCGACTTGCGGGGCGGCCAAGCCGACCCCGTCAGCGGCAAGCATCGTATCGTACATGTCGTCAAGCAGCCGGGCAAGCTCGCGGTCAAACGTTGTCACCGGGGCGCACGGCTGCTCCAAAATCGGGGCGGGATATGTGACAATCGGCAATATTGGCAACGTCATTTCCTCCATTTTCACATCATCATATACGGGTTCGTATCGACGGTGATGGCCGCTCCGCCATGGGCGGCATCGGCTTGGTAGCGGTCGATGACCGCTTTGAGCGCCGCCGTTACATTCGGTTCCCGTTTGTATTTTATCATGCACTGGTAACGATATCTATCGTGAAGGCGGGCGATCGGCGAGGCGACCGGACCGAGAACGACCGCCTCGTTTGACAGCTGTTTGCGCATGTAGGCGGCGATTTTTTCCGCCGTCTTGGCGGCAGCCGGCGCTTCCTGGTGGGCGACCGTGATGAGCGTCAAGTAGTAGTACGGCGGATAACCGTGCGCTTTGCGCAGCATCATCTCCCGCCGATAAAAGGCGCGATAGTCATGGCGGGCGGCAAGCTCGATGCTGTAATGGTCGGGCGTGTACGTCTGAATGACGACTTCACCCGGCAGCTCATGCCGTCCGGCGCGCCCGCTCACTTGTGTCAGCAGCTGAAACGTTTTTTCCGCGGCGCGGAAATCGGGCAAATGCAGCATCGTGTCAGCCGCCAGCACGCCGACGAGCGTGACGTTTGGAAAATCGAGCCCTTTGGCAATCATTTGCGTGCCGAGCAAAATATCGGCTTCCTTGGCGGCAAAACGGGAAAGCAGCTCTTCATGCGCCCCTTTGCGGCCGGTCGTGTCGACATCCATGCGGATGACGCGCGCTTTCGGCAGCAACCTCGTCAGTTCTTCTTCCACTTTTTGCGTGCCAGTGCCAAAAAAGCGGATGTGTTCGCTTCCGCACGACGGACAGCGGGGGGCAAGCGGCTCTTCATGCCCGCAATAATGGCATTTCATCCGCTCGCCGGCGCGATGGTACGTAAGCGAGATGTCGCAATGCGGACAACGGATGACGTAGCCGCAGCCGCGGCACATGACAAACGTTGAATAGCCGCGCCGGTTTAAAAACAGCACCGCCTGCTCGCCGCGTTCGAGCCGCTGTCGCAACCCGTCAAGCAGCCGGCGTGAAAACATGGAGCGGTTGCCGCTGCGCAGTTCCTCGCGCATATCGACGACATGGACCGACGGCAAACCTTGGCGGCTGACGCGCTCCGGCAGCTCAAGCAGCTCGTACACCCCTTTGGCGGCGCGGGCGAACGTCTCAAGCGAGGGGGTGGCGCTGCCAAGCACGACCGGGCAGCTGTGGCGGCGGGCGCGGTAAATGGCGACATCGCGCGCGTGGTAGCGCGGCATTTCTTCTTGCTTATAGCTCGTCTCATGTTCTTCGTCGATGATGATCATCCCTAAGTTTTCAAACGGGGCAAACACGGCTGAGCGCGCACCGACGACAAGCTGCACTTCTTTCCGGTGAATTTTCCGCCATTCGTCGTATTTTTCCCCGATGGACAGCCCGCTGTGGAGCACTGCCACCTTCGGACCGAACCGCCCCTTAAACCGCTCGACCATTTGCGGCGTCAGTGAAATTTCCGGGACAAGGACAATCGCCTCTTTCCCTTGGCGCAGCACTTCGTCGATCGCCTGCATGTACACTTCCGTCTTCCCGCTCCCGGTGACGCCGTAAAGCAAAAACGTGCGGTGCTCTCCGGCGCGCACCGAAGCGGCGATTTTCGCCAACGCCGCTTCTTGTGCCGGAGTGAGCGCCGGCGGCTCACTCGGCTGAAACGTGCGATGTTCGTACGGGTCGCGGTACACCTCGACATCGTTCAGCACCACCAATCCTTTGTCGACGAGCGCTTTCAGCGGCGCTGAGGAAACGCCAAGCGCCGCTTGCAGCTCGGCAACCGGCACCGCTTCCCCTTTTTCAAGCAAAAACGAAAGCACGTCCTTTTGCCTTGAAGGCAGCGCCGCCAGCGCGTCGTTTGCCTGTTTGTCCGGAACGGCCAAACGCGCATGCTTCACCGTTTTCTTGCCTGCTTTTTCTTTCACTTCGTAAACGGCTTCAAGCACACCTTGCTGCACCGCTTTTTGCGCCGCCCGCCATAAGCTGGCGGCTTCAATGTCTTTCCAAGCCACTTCCATTTGATGGACAAACAGCGGCTTTAGGTCGTCCGGCAATGCTTCCCGATTTCGTTCATCCGTCAAGCGGAGCGTTTTTTCATATTTCGCCCGCATCGCCGCCGGCAGCATCGCCTGGTACGCCGAGATGGCGAAACAGAGCGTCGTTTCCGTTAAATAGCGGCCAAGATCCAGCAGCTCTTCGTTTAACACCGGCACGACATCAAGCACATGCTCAATCGGTTTCAGCTGCTTGATGTCGGAATGGTCTTTCACCTCGACGACAAACCCTTGCAAGCGCCGCGCCCCAAACGGCACCGTCACCCGCATGCCCGGCTGGATGACGCCTTGCCAGCGCTCCGGGATCGCATAATCGAACGGGCGGTCCGTCTGCCGGGACGGAACATCGACAATCACGGAGGCGACTTTCATCGAATCCCCTCGATATAGGCGTGTATTTCTTTTAAAATTTCCTCGGCCGCCTCGCGTTTTGTCATGAGCGGCAGCGGCCGAACGACGCCGTCGCGGCGGAAGATGGTGACGATGTTCGTATCGCCGGCAAACCCTGCGCCTTCTTCGGTGACATTGTTGGCGACGACCATATCGAGCCGCTTTTCTTCCAGTTTTTTTAACGCATACTGCTCAAGGTTGTCCGTCTCAGCGGCAAATCCAACCAAAATCTGCCCCGTTTTCCGCTCGCCAAGCGCCTTCAAAATATCGACCGTCCGCTCCATCTCGACGACATAACCGCCCGGTTGCTTTTTAATTTTGGAAGCTGCGACATATTTCGGCCGATAATCGGCGACTGCCGCCGCTTTGATCACGATGTCCGTTTCCGCAAAGCGAGACAAAACCGCTTCATACATTTCTTCCGCCGATTCAACCGCCACCGTCTCGACGCCATCGGGCGATGGGAGCGCCGTCGGTCCGGAGACGAGCGTCACCGAAGCGCCGAAGCGGGCCGCCGCTTCGGCGATGGCGTAGCCCATTTTTCCGCTCGAATAGTTAGAGAAATAGCGGACTGGGTCGAGCTTCTCCCGCGTCGGCCCGGCGGTGACAAGAATGCGCTTCCCGCGAAACAGCGGCGGATCGCCGGCAAAAAACCGCTCGATATGGGCAATGATGTTCTCCGGTTCCTCGAGACGCCCTTTGCCGATGTAGCCGCACGCCAAGTAGCCTTCCGACGGTTCGATGAACCGGTAGCCGAACTCACAGAGCCGCTCCATGTTCGCCCGAACGGCCGGATGCTCGTACATATGAACGTTCATCGCCGGAGCGATCCAGACGGGCGCTTTCGTCGCCAAAATCGTCGTCGTCACCATATTATCGGCGATGCCGGCGGCCAGCTTCGCCATCGTATTGGCCGTCGCCGGCGCAACGAGGACGAGATCCGCCCAGTCCGCCAAATCGATATGGGCGATGACGGCCGGGTTGTTTTCGGCAAATGTATCGACATACACTTCCTGGCGCGACAATGCTTGAAACGTGAGCGGTGTAATGAACTGGCAAGCCCCTTCGGTCATAATGACCTTCACTTCTGCGCCGCGCTGGACGAGCTGGCTGGTGAGCACCGCCGCCTTGTACGCCGCCACCCCCCCGGTCACACAAAGCAAAATATGTTTTCCCTTGATCATGTTGGCCACCCCCCGACATTGAAAAAAATAACAACCTAAAGCTAGGTTGTTATTTTTCCTCTTCCACTAATTCGACCTTGTCACCGGCAATTTCCTCGAGCGCCTGGCCGACAAATTTTTTCGACACCGGCTTTTTCACCATCAGCTCCGCACCGTCCTGCAACTCGCGTGCCCGTTTGGCCACCACCGTGACAAGCTTATACTTGGAGTCCACTTTTTGCATCAGCAAATCGATGGAAGGATACAGCATCGTCATTCCACCCCCAACATCCGTTTATATCGCTCGGCGACGCGTTCGCGCCGGCAATGCTCAGCCGTGACAATCGCCTTGATCCGCTCGCAGGCGAGCTCGACTTCATCATTTTCCACGACATAGTCGTACGCATCCATCATTTCAAGCTCCTCTTTCGCCGCCCGCAGCCGATTTTCAATCAGCTCTTTCGACTCGGTGCCGCGTCCGATGATCCGCTTTTCAAGCTCCGTGAGACTTGGCGGGGCCAAGAAAATGAAGAGCGCCTCTGGAAACGCCCGCCGCACTTTCATCGCTCCTTGCACTTCGATTTCCAAAAACACGTCTTTCCCTTCGGCGAGCGTTTTTTCCACATAATCAATCGGCGTCCCATAATAGTTGCCGACATACTCGGCCCATTCGAGCAGCTTGTTTTCCCGAATCATTTGTTCAAACTGCTCGCGCGTCCGAAAGAAATAGTCGACGCCTTCCACTTCGCCTTCGCGCGGCTTGCGTGTTGTGACGGACACTGAATAATGAAGCTTGATGTCAGGACGCGAAAACAGCGCTTTGCGCACCGTCCCTTTGCCAACGCCGGACGGCCCTGACATGACGATTAACAATCCACGTTCGCTTTTCAACGCCCAAAACCCTACCCTTCCTCGGAGAAATCATCGCTTCCGTACAATCGGTTCGCCACCGTTTCCGGCTGTACGGACGATAAAATGACGTGATCGCTGTCGGTGATGATGACCGCGCGCGTTCTTCGGCCGTGCGTCGCGTCAACGAGCTTGCCGCTTTCGCGCGCATCTTGGATGATCCGTTTAATCGGCGCCGAATCAGGGTTGACAATCGTAATGATGCGGGTGGCCGACACCATATTTCCATACCCAATGTTAATAAATCTCATCATGACGCGCCCACCTGCCATATGTCATAGTTTTGCCGCCGGCAAGCCGCCTTAAACGGTTTATTCCACGTTTTGCACCTGCTCGCGCATTTTCTCAAGCACGCTTTTCATCTCAACGACTTGCGCGGCGATCAAGCTGTCGTTCGCCTTGGCGCCGATCGTGTTCACTTCGCGGTTCAGCTCTTGCACCAAAAAGTCAAGCTTCCTCCCGATCGGTTCGTCCGCCTCAAGGACGTCCGTCATTTGCGCCAAATGGCTGCGGATGCGTTTCAATTCCTCGTGAATGTCCGCCTTTTCCGCAAACACCGCCACTTCTGTGAGCAGCCGCGCTTCATCAACCGGAGAAGGCGCCCATTCGCGCAGGCGGCGCGCAAGCCGCTCGCGGTATTGCTCGACTACAAGCGGCGCCCGCTGCTCAATGACTTCCACCCCGGCTTCGACTTCATGAAGGCGGGCGCGCAAATCCGCGGCCAGCGCCTCCCCTTCGCGCCGGCGCATGGCCACAAGTTCCTTTGCCGCTTCATCGACAGCGGCCAAAAGCAGCGGCTCGACCTGCTCGTTCGCTCCTTCCTCTTCCACCACTTCGACGGCCCCATCAAGCCGAAGCAGCTCGGCCGCCGTCACGCTGCCGTCAATGGCAAATCGCTTTGCGGCTTCCTGCACTCCGGCCCAATACTGGCCAAGCAAATCCCAATCGATATGTACGCTCCGTTTCACAAGCCCTTCTCCGGCGATCGTGACGAACACTTCCACTTTTCCGCGTCGCACGTACGGTGAAATTGCTTTTTTTATTTTATCCTCAAACACGAGCCATTGTCTAGGGAGGCGAATGGAAATTTCACAAAACCGGTGGTTGACCGATTTCATTTCCACCGCCACCGTCAAGCGGTCCGTTTTTTTCGTGCTCGCGCCAAAACCAGTCATGCTGTAAACCATGCCATCACATCCGTTGCGTCGTTGATGAAAAAGAAAAGGTCATAGAGCGCTCCTCTATCACCTTTTTTATTATAACATATCCATCCTTTTATTTTCTCGTAAAAAGCGAGCCGGCAAACAAAAAGGTCGGCAAGGCGGACAAACCGATGATGAGCAGCCAATCGACGGCCGCAAGCGGCTTCGTATGGAACACGGCAGCCAGCGGCGGGTAGTAGATCACGACCAGCAGCAACAGCAGCGACACGATCACCGCTGCAACGAGATACATGTTGCCGAACGGACTGCGGTCAAAAACCGAACGATCGCAGCGGCAGTCGAACACATGGATCAATTGGGCCAACACAAGCGTCGCAAACGCCGCCGTCTGAGCGTAAACGAGATCCGCGCCGCTCCGTTCATAGGCGGTCAGAAACGCAGCCAGCGTAACAACGCCGATCAAAAAGCCGCGGCTTACGATTTTCCAGCCGAGCCCGCGGGCGAACACCCCTTCATCCGGACGGCGCGGCGGCCGCTTCATGACATTTTCCTCCGGACGGTCGAGCCCAAGCGCCATGGCTGGCAACCCATCGGTCACGAGATTCACCCATAAAATTTGAATCGGCACGAGCGGCAGCGGAAGCGAAAGTAGCATCGCAAACAACATGACGAGAATTTCCCCGACGTTCGAGGCGAGCAAGTAGCGGATAAACTTGCGGATGTTTTCGTAAATGTTGCGCCCTTCTTCAATCGCGGCCTCAATCGTCGCAAAGTTGTCATCAAGCAGCACGAGCGACGCCGCCTCTTTCGCCACTTCCGTCCCCGACCGGCCCATCGCGACGCCGATATCCGCCGCTTTCAACGCCGGCGCGTCGTTCACCCCGTCGCCGGTCATGGCGACAATATGACCGCGGCGCTTAAAGGCGTTGACAATTTTCAGCTTATGCTCCGGGGAGACGCGGGCAAACACGTAAATATTATCGACCTCGCGTTCGAGCTCGTCGACCGACAGGCGCGATAACGTCGCCCCGTCCATCACTTTTCCGCCGGGCGGGAGCACGCCAAGCTGTTTGGCGATGGCCGTTGCGGTCAACACATGATCCCCGGTGATCATCACCGTTTTCATCCCCGCCTCTTTGCATCGCGCCACCGCCTGCTTCACCTCCGGCCGCGGCGGATCGATCATGCCGGCGACGCCGAGAAACCGAAGCTTCGTCTCCGCCTCCTTCTCCGATCCGATCCGCTCCGTTTCCGCAAGCGGCCGATACGCAATGGCAATCGTGCGCAAGGCGGAAGACGCCATCTGGCGAATCGCCTTCTCAATCGTCTCTTTCCACGCCGGGGTCAGCGCCTGCTCGCGCCCGTTCCATTCCAGGCGGTCCGCCCGCTCAAGCAGCACATCGGGCGCCCCTTTCGTCACAACGAACCGCCGCCCGTTCCGGTCGCGAATGATGACCGTCATCATTTTCCGCTCGGAATCAAACGGAAATTCCCGTTCCACGATATAATCGCGAAGCAGCTCCGTTTTCGTCACTCCGGCCTTTTCAGCAACGATAAGCAGCGCTCCTTCCGTCGGATCGCCGTCGATGTAGCGCCGGCCGTTTTCCTCTTTCAACTCCGAACTGTTGCAAAGCACCCCCATTGTCAATAGGCGAGCGAGCTCGGGAACGCGGTTCGGATCAATCGTGCGCCCGCGCTCGGAAAACTCCCCGCGCGCTTCCAGCCCGACGCCGCTGACTGTAAACGTCCGTCCGCCTGCCCATACTTGTGTGACGGTCATCATGTTTTCCGTCATCGTCCCCGTTTTGTCGGAACAAATGACCGAGGCGCAGCCGAGCGTTTCCACCGCTGGAAGTTTGCGGACGATGGCGTTCCGTTTGATCATCCGCTGCACGCCAAGCGCCAACACAACCGTCACAATGGCCGGCAAGCCTTCCGGAATCGCCGCCACTGCCAGCGATACGCCAGCCAAAAACATTTCGTACAGATCGTGCCCTTGCATAACCCCAACCGCCACCACGGCAGCCGTCAGCGCCAAGGCGACGACAAGCAAAATTTTCCCAAGCTGCTCAAGACGGCGCTGGAGCGGCGTCATACCGGCATCCGCCTCTTCGAGCATCGTCGCGATTTGCCCCATCGCCGTTTTCATTCCCGTTGCGATGACAATGCCAATGCCGCTTCCTCTCGTCACCATCGTCCCCATAAACGCCATATTGTGCAAATCGCCGAGCGACGCCTGTTTCGTATGAAGCGGGGCGGCCGATTTGGCTACGGGCACCGATTCGCCCGTCAAGGCGGATTCCTCGATTTCCAGCCCGCTCGTCTCAATCAAGCGGACATCGGCCCCGACTCGGTCGCCGCTTGCAAGTCTCACCACATCGCCGACAACAAGCTCGCGCGTGGGGACTTTCACCCACTCCCCGCCGCGCAACACAACCGCTTGCGGAGCGGACAGCCGTTTTAAGGCGGCAAGCGACTTCTCGGCCCGCCGCTCTTGGATAAACCCGAGAATGGCGTTCATGATCACGATCACAACAATCGCCACCGCATCGACATACTCGCCTAACAATGCGGAAATGACGGTCGCCGCAAGCAGCACCAACACCATAAAATCTTGAAACTGGCGAAAAAAGACAACGATCGCCGACTCCTTCTTCCCTTCCGCCAGCTCGTTGCACCCGAACTGCCGCAGCCGTTTTTCCGCCTCCGCCGCCGTAAGCCCGGTTTTGACATTCGTCTTCGTCTCGTGCGCGACATCGCTTGCCGCGAGCGTATGCCATTGCATCTGTCTCCCTCCGTCCTTCCATCTTTTCAGCGCACTGTTCCCGCTTTTTTATGCTTATTCACCCCTGTCCGAAAAAATGATCAACTCTCCGCCATGATGTCTGGCAGCATAAACAGCCCGATGTTATCGGCTGACCACGGTCCTGTCCTTATAAGCGAAAAGCTGTGCGCCAATTAATGATGCAACCTTTTCGCCCTCCATCATCGCCCGTGCTCAAGCAATGTTCAAAGAAATGTTCAAAACAGCGGGGCGTATGGTAAGATCGAAATAGCAAACAACCGAAACAGAAAGGTGTTTTTCTATGTCGTTCGACGGAGTGTTTACTTATGCTATTGTCAACGAACTCGAAGAAGCGCTCACAGGGGGGCGGATCACGAAAATCCACCAGCCGTCGGCGTATGAGATCGTCATGCTCGTGCGCGCCCGCGGCCAGAATCATAAAGTGATGCTGTCGGCGCATCCGACGTATGCGCGCGTCCATTTGACAAACGAAACGTACGACAATCCGCCCGAGCCGCCGATGTTTTGCATGCGGCTGCGCAAACAGTTGGAAGGAAGCATCATCGAGTCGGTCCGCCAAGCCGATTTCGACCGCATCATCATCATCGATGCAAAAGGCCGCGATGAACTCGGCGATCTGCAGACGAAGCGGCTCATCATCGAAGTGATGGGCCGCCATAGCAACATCATCCTCGTTGATGCATCGACCAACACGATCATCGACAGCTTGAAACATTTGCCGCCGTCGGTCAACCGCTACCGGACGGTGCTTCCCGGGCATCCGTACGTCGCCCCACCGACGCACGGCAAGCTGAACCCGCTTGAGGCGACGGAAGAAATGGTGCTGAAAAAACTCGACTTTCACGCCGGCAAGCTCGCCCAACAGCTTGTCTCCGCCTTCAGCGGCCTTTCGCCGCTATTTGCCAACGAAGCCGTCTTCCGCGCCGGGCTCGCCAACCGGGCGACGCTGCCAAAAAGCTTTCTTTCGCTCATCGATGACGTGCGCGGCCGCCGCTTTGCCCCGATGATGTACACGAACGGGGAAAAAGAATGGTTTTACGTGTTGCCGCTTAAGCACTTACAAATCGAAGGCCAACCGTTTGCGAGCGCAAGCGAGCTACTCGACCGCTTTTATTTCGGCAAGGCCGAGCGCGACCGCGTCAAGCAGCAAGCCCATGACATCGAGCGGCTCATGGCGAACGAAAAGGCGAAAAACGAGAAAAAGCTCCTAAAGCTCGAACAGACGCTCGAAGAAGCAAAGAAAGCCGACGTTTATCGACTGTACGGCGAACTGCTCACCGCCCATTTGTACGCCGCAAAGCGCGGCATGACGGAAATCGAGGTCGCAAACTACTACGACGAAAACGGAGGCACGGTCACCATTCCGCTCGACCCGCAAAAATCGCCGTCCGAGAACGCGCAACAGTACTTTCAAAAATACCAAAAAGCGAAAAACTCGCTCGCCGTCGTGCAACAACAAATCGAGCGGACGAAAGAAGACATTGCCTATTGCGACACGATTTTAAGCCAGCTCGAAACCGCCTCGCCGAAAGACATCGAGGAAATCCGCGACGAGCTCATCGAACAAGGCTACTTGCGCCCGCGCGCGGCCAAAGGAGCGAAAAAGCGGAAAACCGCCGTCCCTGAGCTCGACCGCTACGTCGCAAGCGACGGCACGGAAATACTCGTCGGCAAAAACAACAAACAAAACGATTATCTCACGACCAGACTCGCCCATAAGGACGATGTTTGGCTGCATGTGAAAAACATCCCTGGCTCGCACGTCGTCATCCGGAGCAAGCAGCCGTCTGACGAGACGCTTCTCGAGGCGGCAAACTTGGCCGCCTACTTCAGCAAAGCCCGCCACTCCGGGTCGGTGCCTGTCGACTACACACACATCCGCTACGTGAAAAAACCGAGCGGCGCCAAGCCGGGGTTTGTCATTTACGAACACGAGCAAACGCTCTACGTCACGCCGGATGAAGAACTCGTCCGCGCCATGAAACAACGGCAAAAACAACAAGCGGCAAAACCATCGTAAACCCGCCCCAATGGCCGCCCAACACGGCATCGGGCGATTTGCGCGAACTCCCGCAAACCGAAACGGTCCAGCGCCGCATCAAAGACAACGGGCTGTCTGTAAGACCAGCTGCATTGGCCTTATGGACAGCCCGCTTGGCAAACTTGTCGAGTCAACCACAAGCCGCCATCGCGAATGCAATTTGTTATCTTCAATCATCGTTGCCGTTTTGGATATGGTATAATAATGAAAAAAGCGAGGGAGATCCGATGAATCCAGAACCATCCAAACTGTATACGTATGCCGATTATATTCAATGGGATGGGCGTTGGGAGCTTATTGATGGAAAAGCTTACAACATGAGCCCTTCACCAACGTGGGAGCATCAGTTTACCGTTATGGAACTATCGTTCGCATTTCGTTCGTACTTTCAAAATAAAGATTGCTACGTTGCCATTGCTCCGTTTGATGTTCGTCTCTCCGAAAACGATGACTACACATATGCAAAACATGTCGTTCAACCCGATATTTCTGTCATTTGCAATCGAAACAACTTAACACCAAACGGCTGTTTAGGCGCACCAACACTCATTGTCGAGGTTCTTTCTCCGTCTACAGCATTAAAAGATCGAAATGAAAAATTTAAACTATACGAACAATTTGGTGTAAAAGAATATTGGATTGTTGACCCTTTGTATAAAACGATTGAAGTATTTGGGTTAGAAGATGGATTTTTTAAAAAAAGAGAAGCGTTTGGGGAAAATGAAACCATCATCTCTTTTCTATTTACCGATTTTTCTCTCGAGGCGAGGCGATTATTTTTTCAATAAAAATATCCGTATGACTTACACGTCAATGCTCTCATCCATGCCCAATCCCTGCAGAATCCTTCGCTGATCAGGGGTGGTCTCCCTAGCCTGCGTTGGATTTGCCCATCCGGTAGTTCCAACAGAACGATTCTCACATACCAAAACCATTGAAAAATCGCTTGTCCGGTTGGTCGGGTCCGTTTCCGGCCGCCGTACCGACCGAAACGCTTTCCACGAGGCCGCGGTCATCATACGTAAAAGTAGCGCCGGCTCCGTTTCCTGTCGTGAAGTTTTGATTTTATTTCCGTTGGCATCATAGTCATTCGTGGTCACATCATGGAGCGGACCGACGGTTTTGATGAGTTTGCCGGTCGCATCATAAGAGTAGGTAAACTCTTGTGACTGGCCATCGCTTGTACGAATGACTTTCGAAGTCATATTGTCATTCGCGTCATATTCATAGTTGACGGAAGTGCCGTTTGCTAACAACAGCTGTTTGAAGCGATCCGATAAATCATTGTTCCACTCCAATTCGCTGTGGTTCCTTCAAAGCTGCTATTTACAACTGGGGTGTAGGTGGAAGAAACCTGTGATTGGCTGCTTCATTTTCTTGTAGAAGCTTGCATGAGTAAAAGATTTGTCGTCAAAATGGAGAAAGAATCCTAGTACTTCGGTGAAATTTCATCAAAAAGGGGCTTTTGCGTCAGCCCCTTTTCCCTTGCGTTGATGTTAGTTCCCCCACTCCTCCGGATTCTCCCGCCATTTTCGCAATGTCGCCAAGTCGTGCTCGCTGACGGCGCCAAGGCGGACGGCCGTTTCGATGAGGGTGTCGTAGTCGGTGAGCGTGTAGGCAGGCAAATTCTCTGCCGCAAACGCCTGTTTCGCTTTGTCGAGCCCGTACGTGAAAATGGCGGCGACGCCCAGCACCTCACAGCCCGCTTCTTTCAAGGCGCGGACGGCCGCAAGCGAGCTGCCGCCCGTCGAGATTAAGTCTTCGATGACGACGACGCGCTGACCCGGTTCGGCTTTGCCTTCGATTTGTTTTCCTTTGCCGTGCGCTTTCGCCTGGCTGCGGACGTAGCACATCGGCAGCCCGAGCCGTTCGCTCACCCAAGCGGCGTGCGGGATGCCGGCGGTTGCGGTGCCGGCGATGAGATCCGCTTCGGGGAAATGGGTGCGGATCAGCTCGGCGAGGCCGGCGGCGATCGTGCGGCGCACGTCGGGGTAAGCGAGCGTCAGGCGGTTGTCGCAGTAAATCGGCGATTTCAAGCCCGAGGACCAGGTAAACGGTTCGTTCGGCTGCAGGGCGACCGCCCCGATTTCAAGCAATTTGGCGGCGATGTCGTGTTTCATTCTTTCTCTCCTCCGTTCCATTCGTGCTGCAGGCGTTCGTAGGCTTTCAGCGGATCGGCGGCGCGGGTGAGGCTGCGGCCGACGACAATGTAGTCGGCGCCGAGCTCGCGGGCGCGCTTTGGCGTGACGACGCGCACTTGGTCGTGCGCTGCCTCATCGGCAAAGCGGATGCCCGGGGTGACGGCGAGGAACGAGGCGCCGCACCGTTCTTTGATGAACGCCGCTTCGTTCGCCGAGCAGACGACGCCGTCAAGGCCGCTTTCGTTCGCCAAGGCGGCGTAATGGCCGACTGTTTCCACAAGCGGGCGGGAAATCCACAGCTCCTCATGAAGCATCCGCTCGTCCGTGCTCGTCAGCTGGGTGACAGCGATGCAGCGCGGTCGGGCGGCGCCGCTTGGCGTGCCGGCGTCAAGCCCTTCGATGGCTGCTTCCATCATGCACCGGCCGCCGGCAGCGTGGACGTTCACCAAATCGGCGCCGACACGGGCGAGCCCTTTCATCGCTTGTTTCACCGTATTCGGGATGTCGTGCAGTTTTAAGTCTAAAAAGACGGCATGCCCTTGTTCTTTGAGAAACGCGACGATGGCGGGACCTTCCTGATAGTACAGCTCCATGCCGACTTTCACAAACAGCGGTGTTCCGGCAAACGGCCGCAAAAACCGCTCCACCTCTTGTTTTGATGGAAAATCAAGCGCGACAATGAACGGCGTGTGCACCAGTCTTCCAGCTCCTTCCTATGCATTCGGAAATGTGGCCGATCCCGAGTTCATCGAGCAGCGCCGGCAAGTCGGCGATGATCGTCGGGCAGACGAACGGGTCGACAAAGTTGGCCGTTCCGACGGCAACCGCGCTCGCGCCGGCGTAAAAAAATTCGAGCACGTCTTCCGCCGTTTGAATGCCGCCCATGCCGATGATCGGAATCGACACCGCCTGGCTCACGTCGTAAATCATGCGGATGGCGATCGGTTTGACCGCCGGGCCGGATAAGCCGCCGGTGCCGTTGGCCAAAACGGGGCGGCCTGTTTTCACGTCGATGCGCATGCCAACGAGCGTATTGATCATCGTCAAGCCATCGGCGCCCGCTTGTTCAATCGCTTTTGCCATCGCCACGATGTCGGTGACGTTCGGCGACAGCTTCACGTACACCGGCACGGCGGACACTTGTTTGACAAGCCGCGTCAGCTCGGCGGCCACGTCCGGCACGGTGCCGAACGCAATCCCGCCTTTTTTCACGTTTGGGCAGGAAATGTTGAGCTCTAGCGCATGGACGTTCGGCGCCTGCGAGATCGCCTCGGCCACTTCGACGTATTCTTCCACCGTCGAGCCGGCGATGTTGGCGATGATCGGGACGTCAAACTGTTCAAGCCACGGCAGCTCTTCTGCGAGCACTTTGTCAAGGCCGGGGTTTTGCAGGCCGATGGCGTTTAACATCCCCGCCGGCGTTTCTGCCACCCTTGGCGTCGGGTTGCCAAAGCGCGGCTCTTTTGTCGTCGCCTTGATCATAATGGCGCCTAACACGCTTAAATCGTAAAATTGGGCGTACTCGCGGCCAAACCCGAAACAGCCGGACGCCGGCATGATCGGATTTTTGAGCGAAAGACCCGGCAGTTCAACGGCAAGCCGGTTCATAGCACCACCTCCCCGGCCCGAAACACCGGACCGTCGCTGCATACTTTTTTATACGCCGTCTCGCTCCCCGGCACATGGCAGACGCAGGCAAAACACGCCCCGACGCCGCAGCCCATCCGCTCCTCGAGCGACACGTACACCGGCCGGTTCGGAAACCGTTCCGCCAGCGCCCGAAGCATCGGCTTCGGACCGCAGGCGTATAAGACGTCAAACACAAGCGAACGCGCTTCGATCACATCGGTGACGCGCCCCGGCGTTCCGTGCGAGCCGTCATCGGTTGCGACATACGTCGCCCCAAACGCGGCGAATTCCTCTTCATAAAAGACCGCCGCTTTCGTTTGAAACCCGAGCACACTCACCACTTTGACGCCACGCTTTGTGAGCTGTTTCGCCAGTTCATAGAGCGGCGGGACGCCGATGCCGCCGCCGACCAGCAGCGCCCGGCCGCCCGCCGGCGCGGCCTCGAGCGGAAAGCCGTTGCCGAGCGGGCCGAGCACATCGACCGCATCGCCCGGCTGTTTTTGCGCCAACAGCGCGGTGCCTTTTCCTTCCTGGCGGTAGATGATCGTGCACTGTCCGCGCTCCCGATCGATATGGCAAAGGCTGAGCGGGCGGCGCAAAAGCGGATCGGCCGTTGCCGCTACCTTCACATGGACGAACTGGCCCGGCTGTTTCATCTGTTGCACGAGGCGGCCAGCAAGCGTCAATTCATACGTCCGCTCGGCGATCCGCCGCTGGCTTGCGACCGTCATTCGTTCGCGGCCGATCATGAGCGCACCAGCCCTTCCGTCATCGCCGTTGTCGAGAACGTCATCGATTCGAGCACTTGCAGCATCGCCCTTGCCGTATCAAGCGACGTCAAGCATGGGATGCCGTTTTCGACCGCTTCGCGGCGGATGCGGAAGCCGTCGCTTTCCGGCTGCTTCCCTTTCGTCAGCGTGTTGATGACGACTTGCGCCTTCCCTTGGCGGATGACATCCAAAATGTTCGGTGACGCCGAGTGGATTTTATTGACGACCGTCACCGGAATGCCGGCCGCTTTCAACGTTTCCGCCGTGCCGTTCGTCGCCAACAGCTGGTAGCCGATGTCGGCAAAGCGGCGCGCCAGCTCGACGGCTTCTTCTTTGTCTTTGTCGGCCACCGTCAACAGCACCGCCCCGTGCGGCTGGATCTGGATGCCCGAGGCGACGAGCCCCTTATAGAGCGCTTTTTCAAACGTCACGTCTTTGCCGATCACTTCGCCGGTCGATTTCATTTCCGGGCCGAGCGAAATGTCGACGTTGCGCAATTTCGCAAACGAGAACACCGGCACTTTCACGTACACGCCGGGGCGCACCGGGCAGACGCCCGTCTCATAACCCATGTCGGCGAGCTTCGCCCCTAAAATGGCTTTCGTGGCGAGATTCGCCATCGGCACGCCGGTGATTTTGCTTAAAAACGGCACCGTGCGGCTTGAGCGCGGGTTCACTTCCAAGACGTAGACGTCGCTGCCTGCGACGACGAACTGGATGTTCAACAGCCCGACAATATGCAGCCCGCGCGCCAGTTTCACCGTATAGTCGGTAATTTTTGCGATGACGTCATCGCTTAACGTTTGCGGCGGATAGACGGCGATCGAGTCGCCGGAATGGACGCCGGCCCGTTCGATATGTTCCATGATCCCCGGAATGACGACCGTCTCGCCGTCGGCGATGGCGTCGACTTCGACTTCCTTGCCGGTGATGTACCGGTCAACAAGCACCGGGTGCTGCGGATTGACGCGCACGGCATGTTCCATGTAATGAAGCAGCTCTTCGCGGTTGTAGACAATTTCCATCGCCCGGCCGCCGAGCACGTACGATGGGCGGACGAGCACCGGATAGCCGATTTCTTCGGCGATGGCAACCGCTTCTTCGACCGAAACAGCCGTTTTGCCGGCCGGTTTCGGAATGCCAAGCTCTGAGAGCGCCTGTTCAAATTTGTCGCGGTCTTCGGCACGGTCCAAATCTTCAAGCGTCGTCCCAAGCAAGCGGACGCCGCGCGCTTCGAGTTCCGCCGCCAAGTTGATGGCCGTCTGACCGCCGAATTGGACGATGACGCCGACCGGCTGTTCGAGGTCGATGACATGCATCACATCTTCAGCCGTCAACGGTTCGAAATACAGTTTGTCCGATGTGCTGAAGTCGGTCGAGACCGTTTCCGGGTTGTTGTTGATGATGATCGCCTCGTAGCCGGCTTGTTTGATCGCAAAGACGCAATGGACGGTCGCGTAGTCAAACTCAATCCCTTGGCCGATGCGGATCGGGCCGGAGCCAAGCACGATGACGCTCGGTTTTTCCGTCACGATCGATTCATTTTCTTCCTCGTACGTGCTGTAGTAGTACGGCGTTTCCGACGTGAACTCGGCCGCGCACGTATCGACCATTTTGTACACCGGCACGATGCCTTCCTGGCGGCGCAGCGCGTAAACGTCGCGCTCCGTTTTGTTCCATAATGCCGCTATCGCCGCATCGGAAAACCCAAGCGCTTTCGCCTTCTTTAGCACGTCAAGGTCGCCCGAGTGGTTTTTCAAGACCGTTTCCATCTCGATGATGTTTTGAATCTTATGCAGGAAAAAGCGGTCAATTTGGCTCCATTCATGCAACGTATCGACCGTCACCCCGCGGCGGAGCGCCTCGGCGATGTAAAAGAGCCGTTCATCGCCCGCCTTGCGGATCCGTTTTTCCATCACGTCGTCGGCGGCCGTTTTCGCCTCGTTCAATTCCAGATGATGCACCCCGATCTCGAGCGAACGAACGGCTTTTAACAGTGATTCTTCGAACGTCCGGCCGATCGCCATCACTTCGCCGGTCGCTTTCATTTGCGTGCCAAGGCGGCGGTTCGCCGATTCAAATTTGTCAAACGGAAAGCGCGGAATTTTCGTCACCACATAGTCGAGCGCCGGCTCGAAGCAGGCGTACGTTTTCCCGGTGACCGGGTTGATCATTTCATCAAGCGTCAACCCGACGGCGATTTTCGCCGCCAGTTTCGCGATCGGATACCCCGTTGCTTTGGACGCCAACGCCGACGAGCGGCTGACGCGCGGGTTCACTTCAATGACGTAATAGCGGAAGCTGTCCGGGTCAAGCGCCAGCTGGACGTTGCAGCCGCCTTCGATGCCAAGCGCGCGGATGATCTTAAGCGACGCGTTGCGGAGCAGCTGGTACTCGCGGTCGCTTAACGTCTGGCTCGGGGCGACGACGATCGAGTCACCCGTATGAATGCCGACCGGATCGATGTTTTCCATGTTGCAGACGACAATCGCGTTGTCGTTGGCGTCGCGCATCACTTCGTATTCGATTTCCTTGTAGCCGGCGATGCTCCGTTCAAGCAAGCATTGGTGCACCGGACTCAGCTTCAGGCCGGTTGACACAATCTCGACAAGTTCTTCTTCGTTCGTGCAAATGCCCCCGCCCGTGCCGCCGAGCGTGAACGCCGGACGGACGATGACCGGATAGCCGATTTGTTCGACAAAGGCGTACGCTTCTTCCAAGCTGTGAATAATCGCGCTTTCCGGCACCGGCTCGCCAAGCTCGTTCATGAGGGCGCGGAACTGTTCGCGGTCTTCCGCTTTTTCGATTGCTTCAAGCTTCGTGCCGAGAATTTCGACGCCGCACTCCTCGAGCACCCCGGCTTTGGCCAGTTCCACCGCCAAGTTAAGGCCCGTTTGGCCGCCGAGCGTCGGCAAAATCGCGTCCGGCCGCTCCTTGCGGATGATGCGGGCGACAAACTCAAGCGTCAGCGGCTCCATGTACACTTTATCGGCGATTTCCGTATCGGTCATGATCGTCGCCGGGTTTGAGTTCACCAGAATGACTTTGTATCCTTCTTCTTTTAGGGCTAAGCACGCTTGCGTTCCCGCGTAGTCGAACTCGGCCGCCTGGCCGATGACGATCGGCCCCGAGCCGATGACTAAAATCGTTTCGATGTCGCGGCGTTTAGGCATGGATGACTTCCCCTTTCTTGTTGAACTCACGGATGAGCGCCAAAAACTCGTCAAACAGCGAATTCGCATCTTCCGGCCCCGGCGACGCTTCCGGATGGTATTGCACCGTAAACGCCGGGAAATCGAGATGGCGGAGCCCTTCGACCGTGCCGTCGTTTAAGGCGACGTGCGTCACTTCAAGACGCGTGCCGGCAAGCGATTCATGCGTGACCGTATACCCATGGTTTTGCGACGTGATGGCGACTTTGCCGGTGCGCAAGTCTTTGACCGGATGGTTCGAGCCGCGATGGCCGAATTTCATCTTCTCCGTATTCGCCCCGCATGCCAAGGCGAACAGCTGATGGCCGAGGCAGATGCCAAAGAGCGGCGCTTTGCCCAAGATCCCGCGGATCATCTCGATCGCTTCCGGCACGTCTTTCGGGTCGCCCGGTCCGTTCGAGAGCATGACCCCATCCGGATGCCAGCTCAATACGTCTTCCGCCGTCGCATTGTACGGCAACACGATGACATCGCAGTTTCGCTTGTTCAGTTCGCGCAAAATGCCGTGCTTCATCCCAAAGTCGATCAAGACGACGCGCTCGCCGCGCCCCGGGCTTGGGTAGGCGCTTTTTGTTGAGACGCGCCGCACTTGGTCGCGCGGCCACTCCATCGCCCGCAGCTTGGCCGCCGCTTCCGCCGGATGGACATCCAGCCCGCAAATCATTCCTTTCAGCGTTCCGTGCTGGCGGATGACCCGTGTCAGTTTGCGCGTGTCAATGCCCGCGAGTCCCGGAATGTCTTTTTCTTTTAAATACTCATCCAGCGTCAGTTCGCCGCGCCAGTTGGACGGCATGAGGCACGCTTCTTTGACGATGAATCCGTGCACGTACGGGCGGATCGCTTCAAAGTCGTCGCGGTTAATGCCGTAGTTGCCGATCAATGGATACGTCATCGTCACAATTTGCCCGCAATACGACGGGTCGGTCAAAATTTCTTGATACCCGGTCATGCCGGTGTTAAAGACGACTTCGCCGGTCGTCTCTTTCGTGCTGCCAAACGCTTCGCCGACAAAAAACGAACCGTCTTCCAAAATGAGCTGCCGTTTCATGTCATTCTCTTCCTTTCTTCCATACGAGTGTTCCGCCGACAAACGTCATCACCGGCCAGCCTTGGCATTTCCAGCCGGCAAACGGCGTATTTTTCCCTTTTGAGGCAAACGTCTCGGGATCAATCACTTCTTCCGTTTCCAAATCGATGACCGCAATGTCCGCCGGCGCCCCGACGGCAAGCCGCCCGGCCTTAAGGCCAAAACATTGCGCCGGCTTGATCGTCAGCCAGTCGACAAGCTGCTTTAATGAAAACACACCCGTTTTGACAAAATGCGTATATAGGAGCGGAAACGCCGTCTCGAGCCCGACGATGCCAAACGGCGCCGCCTCGATGCCTTTCGCTTTTTCCGTTGCTGTATGCGGCGCATGATCCGTAGCGATAAAATCGATCGTGCCATCGAGCAGGCCCTCAATGAGCGCCTCGCGGTCCGCGCGGCTGCGCAGCGGCGGGTTCATTTTGTAGTTTGCATCCAACCCTGGAATGTCTTCGTCGCACAAGAGCAAATGGTGCGGCGTCACTTCGGCCGTGACGCGGATGCCGGCCCGCTTCGCGTCGCGGACGGCGCGCACCGACTCTTTCGTGCTGATATGGCAGACGTGATAATGGCATCCCGCTGCTTCCGCGAGCAGGACGTCGCGGGCGATGTGCACCGCTTCGCAGACGGATGGAATGCCGGCGAGCCCATGCCGGCGGGCGAACTCGCCGTCATGCACCGCGCCGCCGTTTTTTAATGTATCGTCCTCGCAATGGGCGACGATCGGCATATCGAGCGCTGCCGCCCGCTTCATCGCTTCAAACATCATCCCAGCCGACTGGACGCCGACGCCGTCATCGGTGAACGCGAACGCTCCCGCTTCTTTGAGCGCCGCAAAGTCAGCCAGCTCTTCCCCTTTTTGCCCGATCGTGATCGCCGCATACGGAAGCACGTTGACGTGCGCCGTTTCGCGGATGCGGGCTTGCAGCCGTTCCATCTGTTCTTTCCGGTCCGGCACCGGATTTGTGTTCGGCATGGCGGCAACCGTCGTAAAACCGCCTTTCGCCGCGGCGAGCGTGCCCGTTTCAATCGTTTCTTTCGCCTCGCCGCCTGGTTCGCGCAAATGAACGTGCAAGTCGATCAAGCCGGGAGCGATGAGACGGCCGCCGACGTCGATCACGTCCTCCCCATCCGCTTCGAGCGGCTGTTCATACAGGATCGCCGCAATGGTTCCGTGTTCCATTTTGAGATGTGTCCGCACCAATTTCCCATCTTCATTGAACGACATGCCATTTTTCAGCCATACGTCCATGCTCCATTCTCCCTTCCATTGCCCGTTTTAAGACCGCCATCCGCACGTAGACGCCGTTTTCCATTTGTTTAAAAATGCGCGATGCCTTCGCTTCGACGAGTTCGCTGGCGATTTCGACCCCGCGGTTGACCGGCGCTGGATGCAAAATGACAGCCCCTGGTTTCATCCGCCGCGCCCGCTCAAGCGTCAGCCCGTACCGCGCATGGTACTCTTCTTTCGTCAGCCCCATCGTTTCTGCATGGCGTTCATGTTGGATGCGCAACAGCATCACGACATCGGCGCAGGCGATGGCCTCATCGAGTTCGACGTACGTCCCGTGCGGATTCGTTTCGTCTTTCCACTCTTCCGGTCCGGAAAACAGGACGTTCGCGCCCAATCGTGTCAACACTTCCGCATTGGAGCGAGCGACGCGGCTGTGGCGGATGTCGCCGATAATCGCCACCGTCAAGCCAGTGAAAGCGCCAAACTCTTGGCGAATCGTCAATAAGTCCAAGAGCGACTGGGTCGGATGATGCCCGCAGCCGTCGCCGGCGTTGATGACCGGGATGCCGACCGCATGACGGAGCGCTTCGAAATACGCATCTTCGTGGTGGCGGATGACAACCGCGTCAACGCCGATCGCTTCAAGCGTCTTGACCGTATCGTACAGCGTCTCCCCTTTTTGCACGCTTGACCGTTCCGGGTCAAACGGGATGACATGAAGCCCAAGCTTCCGTTCTGCCATCTCGAAGCTGCATTTCGTGCGCGTGCTCGGTTCGAAAAACAAATTGGCGACATACATCGGCGCGGCCGGGCGCCAAGCGCGGCCGCGGCGGAACGCTTCCGCTTCATCAAGCAGCCGGGTGATGTCGGAAAGCGGCAGTTCGCTCAATGTAAAAAGATGGGTCATTGGCCTCTCTCCCTTTCTTTTTTTGCAAAAAAACACCTTGCCGGCTGGGCAAGGTGTGACGATCAGCGCATGGCAGAACCGGAGAAGGTGCACTCCGGCCCTGGATGCGCCTGTTTTCACACCTTTTTAAGCCTCACGGGACTTAATTAAAAGGTGTTTTGTATTCGATTTAGGCAACATGGCCGCTGTCGTTTTCAGCTTCAAATAAGTTTTCCGCTTCTTGCGGACGCCCCGGCAGCACTAAGTTGAGCAGGACGCCGACAATCGCCGAGAGCGCCATGCCGGTGATTTGGAAGCTGTCGCTGATTTTCAGCACCGCACCGCCGATGCCGATCACCAAGATAACCGAGGCGATGACCAAGTTGCGCGTCGCGCCGAAGTCGATGCGGCTGTCAACGAGCATCCGCAATCCGGACGAGGCGATGATGCCAAACAGCAAGATCGACACGCCGCCCATGACCGGCGTCGGAATCGAGCTGATCAGCGCCGTGATTTTGCCGACGAAGCCAAAGGCGATCGCGATGACCGCCGCGCCGGCGAGCACATAGACGCTGTAAACCCGGGTGATCGCGAGCACGCCGATGTTTTCCCCGTACGTCGTTTTCGGCGGGCCGCCGAGCAAGGCGGAAATCATCGTCGCTGTTCCGTCCCCTAAAATCGAGCGGTGCAGCCCCGGTTTTTGAATGAGGTCGCGGCCGATGACTTTGCTTAACACAAGCTGGTGGCCGATATGTTCGGACAAGGTGACGATCGCCACCGGCACCATGAGCATGACGATCTCGGCAGTGATGCGCACCGGATAATCGGCAAACGGAATCAAGAAATCCGGCCATTCGAACCATTTGGCCGCCGCCACTTTCGACAAGTCAACCAGTCCGACAGCGAGGGCGTAAACGTAGCCGACAACGATGCCGACAAGCACTGGAATCAAGCTCAACATGCCGCGCGCAAGCACCGAGCAGACGATCGTGGCCGCGAGCGTCACAAGCGCCACCGAGAAATGAAGCAGGCTGTATTTGCCGTCCGGGCCGTTCATCGCCATCCCGACCGCCGTGCCGGCTAAGCCGAGACCGATGACGATGATGACCGGACCGACGACAACCGGCGGCAGCAGCTTCATCACCCAGCGGTAGCCGGCTTTTTTAATGATGAGGGCGACAACCCCGTACACCAATCCGGCGAGGAAGCTGCCAATCATCGCCGCTCCCGGGCCGCCGGCCGTTTTCGCCGCGATGATCGGCGCGATGTAGGCGAACGAGGAGCCAAGATACGCCGGCACCTGCCATTTCGTAATGAGCAAAAACGCCAATGTCCCGAGCCCGCTTGTGAGCAAGGCGATCGACGGATCCAACCCGACTAAGTACGGCACTAAAATCGTCGCCCCAAACATGGCGAACAAATGCTGCAAGCTTAACGTCACCCATTGCCCCACAGTCGGGCGGTCTTGAATATCCAACACCGGTTTGTTCATCTTTCGCCTCTCCTTTCGCCAAATGAGCGAAGTTCGTTTTTTAGTGTGCACAAAAACACCCTCTTTGCCCATGAAGGCGCAAAGAGGGTGCAGAAACGCCCGAAACGATTCCGCCCCTTTTGCAGCCTCACGGGACTGCGCTTAAAAGGGTGCTTCGCTATTTTTCATGAATGGAGACTTGATCGATGCCGTCCACTTCGGAAAGCTCGACGACAATCAGCTCCGAACGGGAGGTCGGCACGTTTTTGCCGACGAAATCAGCGCGGATCGGGAGTTCCCGATGGCCGCGGTCGACAAGCACGGCGAGCTGGATGCGCGACGGGCGGCCCAAATCCATGACCGCATCCATCGCCGCCCGCACCGTCCGGCCGGTAAACAGCACATCATCGACTAAAATGACATTCCGCTCGCTCACCGGAAACGGCACATTCGTTCCTTTCACAAGCGGTTCATGGTCATCCGTCTTCACGGTCAAATCGTCGCGGTACAAGGTGATGTCAAGCTCACCGACGGGAACGGACGCCCCTTCAATTTGCTCGATCCGCTCCGCCAAGCGGCGCGCCAAGTAAATGCCGCGCGTTTTAATTCCAACAAGCACGCAGCCGTCAATGCCTTTGTTTCGTTCGATGATTTCGTGGGCGATGCGCGTCAACGCGCGGCGAATCGCCTGCTCATCCATTACAACCGCCTTTTGCATGCAAGCCACCTCCGTTGGCATAAAAAAATCCCCCGCCTGTGAAGCGGGGGATGCGGCTTACAGCCGCGGAACGAAATGGACATACGACGCCTATTTCCTTGATCCGACCCCTTCTCAGCCTCACAGGACTGAACTTAAAGGTTCCTGTTCACTTGTTTTCATTGTAAAGCGGCTGCGTCCGTTTGTCAATCGTTTTTTCGCAGCCATTCGAGCAATTCGGCAAACTCTGGAGGCAACGGTGCTTCAAACTCCAAATACTCGCCGCTTCGCGGGTGGCGGAAGCCGAGCACCTCGGCATGAAGCGCCTGACCGTCGATCGGGAGCGTCTTTTTCGGTCCGTATTGCGGGTCGCCGGCGAGCGGGTAGCCGATATATTTCATATGGACGCGAATTTGATGCGTCCTTCCCGTTTCCAGCTGGCATTCGACATACGTATACTGGCGAAACCGCTCGAGCACGCGGAAATGGGTGACGGCTTCTTTGCCGTTTTCTTCGGTGACCGCCATTTTCTTTCGGTCGCGTTTGTCGCGGCCGATGGGAGCGTCGATCGTGCCGTAATCATGCGGAATGACGCCATGGACGATCGCCTTGTAGCGGCGCGTCACCGTTTTGTTCACCAGCTGCTCGACGAGCGAGCGGTGGGCGGCGTCGTTTTTCGCCACCATCAACAGCCCCGATGTGTCTTTGTCAATGCGATGGACGATGCCGGGGCGAAGCACGCCGTTGATCCCGGACAAGTCGCGGCAATGGGCGAGAAGCGCGTTGACAAGCGTGCCGCGCATATGCCCGGGCGCCGGGTGGACGACCATGCCACGCGGCTTGTTGACGACAAGGACATCCTCATCCTCATAATAAATGTCAAGCGGAATCGGCTCCGGCTCGACCTCGAGCGGCTCCGGCTCCGACGGTGAAACGGCGACCGCGTCGCCTGCCTCGCATTTGTAGTTCGCCTTGACCGTCTCGCCATTGACGGTCACAAGCCCGCTTTTGATCCATTGCTGCACTTGCGAACGCGACCATTCCTCATTGAGCGCCGCGATCACTTTATCAATTCGTTCGCCGTCATATTCGTCTTCGATGTGAAACGTGATCGTGTCCATCTACTCATTCCCTTTCTCTGGTGTCGCGAAAAAAAATAGATGAATAAACAGCAAGATGACGCCGACGGTCAGCGCCGAGTCGGCGATATTGAACACCGGAAAGCTGTACGTGCCGATGTACGTATGAATAAAGTCGACCACTTCTTTCCGGAATACGCGGTCGATAAAATTGCCAATCGCCCCGCCGAGCATCAGCCCAAGCCCCACGCCGGCCAGGCGCTCGGAAGGCTTCAGGCGGCGGATGTAAATCACGATCGCCGCCACGACAATCACCGTAATCAAATAAAAGAGCCAAAACTGCCCTTCTAGCATGCCCCATGCCGCGCCGCGGTTGCGGTGCGACGTAATATAGAGCACATTGTCAATGATCGGGATGCTTTCCCCAAGCCGCATATAGCGGACGACAAGCCATTTCGTCCATTGATCGAGGATGACGACCGCCGCCGCAATCCAATAGTATGCCACCGTGCCAAGTCCCCCTGTCCTTCTCATTCATCCTTTTTGCATTGTAGCATAATTCGCCATGGCAAACAAATGAAGCGGCAAGGCCGCCCCTTGAGGCAGCCTGCCGCTTTTCGTTACGCGGAATAATGTTCATTCACGATATGTGCGCAACGCGGGCAAAGCGTTGGATGCGATGGATCGGCGCCGACTTCTTTCGTCACCGTCCAGCACCGCTCGCACGTCTCGCCTTCCGCCGGGCGGACGATCACCGCTACATGGTTAAGCCGTTCGGCTTCGGCCGGCGCGGCGTCGTACGGCTCATCGGCGATCGAAAAGGCAGAGACGATGAGGAGCTGGCGCAAATCAGCGTCGAGCGACGCCAACAGCTTCCGCACCTCGTCTTTCGGATAGATCATGACGCTGGCGGTCAGCGATTTGCCGATCACTTTTTCATTGCGGGCGTTCTCGAGCGCTTTGAAAATATCATCGCGCACATCCATAAACGCATCCCATTTCGCCAAGAGCGCTTCCTCGCCATCGATGGCGATCGGCTCCGGCATGTCGGTGAGCTGGACGCTTTCGACCGGCTCTTTCCGGTTCGGGATATGCTCCCACACTTCATCGGCTGTGTGCGGCAAAATCGGCGCGATGAGCTTCGCCAATGCGACGACCGTTTCATACAATACGGTCTGCACGGCGCGGCGGGCGCGAGAATTGGCCGCTTCGATGTACAAAATGTCTTTCGCCATATCCAAGTAAAATGCGCTCAGCTCAACGGTGCAGAAATGGTTCATCTCATGGTACACGGCGGCGAAATCATAGCGGTCGTAGGCCTTTTTCACTTTGGCGATCAGCTTGTTCAACTTCGCCAGCATGTAGCGGTCGACTTCGCCCAGCTCCCCGACCGGCACGGCGTTTTCGCTCGGGTCAAAATCGAATAAGTTGCCGAGCATAAACCGGAACGTGTTGCGGATTTTTCGGTACACTTCCGACACTTGTTTTAAAATATGGTCGGAGATGCGCACGTCCGCTTGGTAGTCGACCGACGCGACCCAAAGGCGCAAAATGTCGGCGCCGAACTGTTCCATTACTTTCGCCGGCACGACGACGTTGCCGAGCGACTTGCTCATTTTCCGCCCCTCGCCGTCCAAGACAAAGCCGTGGCTCAACACGCCTTTGTACGGCGCTTTGCCGGTGACGGCAACGGCGGTGGACAGCGATGAGTTGAACCAGCCGCGATATTGGTCGGACCCTTCCAAGTACAGATCAGCCGGGCGCGCGAGATCATCGCGTTCGACCAACACGGCTTGGTGCGACGAACCGGAGTCAAACCAGACGTCCATAATGTCCGTTTCTTTCGTAAAGATGCCGTTCGGGCTCGACGGATGGGTGAATCCTTCCGGCAGCAAGTCTTTCGCCTCGCGCTCAAACCAGACGTTCGATCCGTATTGGCGGAACAAGTTCGACACATGCTCGATCGTTTCATCGGTGATGATCGGTTCGCCGTTTTCGCCGTAAAAGACCGGAATCGGCACGCCCCAGGCGCGCTGGCGGGAAATGCACCAGTCGCCGCGGTCGCGCACCATGTTGTGGATGCGGATTTCCCCCCACTCCGGAATCCATTTCGTTTCCTTAATCGCTTGAAGCAGCTCGCTGCGGATTTTATCGATCGATGCAAACCATTGCGTTGTCGCCCGGAAAATCGTCGGCTGCTTTGTCCGCCAGTCGTGCGGATACGAGTGGGTGATAAACCCAAGCTTCAACAAAGCGCCGACTTCCTCAAGCTTCTGTGTAATCGCCTTGTTGGCGTCTTCGTAAAACATCCCGGCAAATCCCGGCGCTTCCTCGGTCATGTAGCCGCGTTCATCAACCGGACAAAGGACCGGAAGCCCATATTTTTGCCCAACGAGAAAGTCGTCTTCCCCGTGGCCCGGCGCCGTATGGACGCAGCCCGTGCCGGCGTCGGTCGTGACGTGTTCACCGCAGACGACAAGCGAGTCGCGCTCATAAAACGGATGTCTCGCCACGACGTATTCAAGCTCGTTTCCTTTGACCGTTTTGACGACCGACCATGCGTCCCAGCCGACTTCGTTCGCCACCGACTCGACCAGGGCAGCAGCGACCACGTATTTTTGTCCGTTTGTTTCCACGACATGGTAGTCCAGCTCCGGATGGACGGCGATCGCCAAGTTCGCCGGAATCGTCCACGGCGTCGTCGTCCAAATGACGATTCGCTCATCGCCCTCAAGCACGCCTTTGCCGTCTTTCACCGGGAAGGCGACATAAATCGACGGCGAACGCTTGTCTTTATATTCGATTTCCGCTTCAGCGAGCGCCGATTCGCTTGACGGGGACCAATAGACCGGCTTCAACCCTTTGTAGATGAGCCCTTTTTTCGCCATTTCGCCGAACACTTTAATTTGCTGGGCTTCGTACTCCGGCTTGAGCGTAATGTACGGGTTGTCCCAGTCGCCGCGCACGCCGAGCCGCTTAAATTGCCGGCGCTGGTTGTCGATTTGCTCGTACGCGTATTGCTCGCACAACTTGCGAAACTCGGCGACGCTCATCGATTTGCGGTCGACGCCTTGCTTCGCGAGCGCCGTTTCGATCGGCAAGCCGTGCGTATCCCAGCCCGGCACGTACGGCGCGCAATAGCCGCTCATCGATTTGTAGCGGACGATGATGTCTTTTAAAATTTTGTTCAGCGCATGGCCCATATGAATATCCCCGTTGGCATACGGCGGGCCGTCATGCAGCACGAACAACGGACGCCCTTTCGTCCGCTCCTGCACTTTCCGGTAAATGTCCATCTCTTCCCATTTTTTTTGCATTTCCGGCTCCCGCTTCGGCAAGTTGCCGCGCATCGGGAACTCGGTTTGCGGCATAAGCAGCGTCTCTTTGTAATCCATCTTCGCTCCTCCTTCAAGCATCAAATCAAAATAAAAAACCGTTCTCCCCCGGCAAGGGACGAGAACGGTCTCGCGGTACCACCCTTCTTGGCCATGCAAACGACGCACAGCCCACTTTTCATTCGTAACGGGAATGACGCGCCATGGCCTACTGGATGTTCGGCATGGAACTCCAGGGTGATGTTCACTCTTGCGCCGATGCCGGGCTTCCACCATCCCCGGCTCGCTGCGACCGGCCGTTCAAGAGCTACTGTCCCTTTCATCGTCGATGACTATTTCACTATTCATCCGGAAAAAAGCCAACCGCCTCCCACGGCGGCTGGTGCGGTGATTTTTGCCAATGATTATACCCGACATGGCCTCGGTTCGTCAAGGCTGAGACAACGGCTCTTTCGCCTCTTCTTCGAGATCAGGCGTCTCGTATTCCATCAACTCGTCCCAGTCACGGCTGTTGATCATATCGAGCTGCGCCTCAACGAGCATGCGGAAGCGAGCGCGGAACACTTTCGACTGCCGCTTGAGTTCTTCGATTTCCAGCGCGATTTTCCGCGATTTGGCCAGCGCGTCGCCGATGATGCGCTCCGCGTTTTTCTCCGCTTCTTTAATGATCAGCTTCGCCTCTTTTTGTGCGTTGCGCTTCACTTCTTCCGCTGCTTCCTGAGCCACAAGAATCGACTTATTTAACGTTTCTTCAATGTTGGAAAAGTAATTCAATTTTTCCGTCAGTTCGGCCACTTTTTCTTCCAGCTGCTTTTTTTCACGGATGAGCATTTCGTAATCTTTAATAATTTGATCCAAAAACTCATTCACTTCATCTTCGTCATACCCGCGAAATCCGCGGCTGAATTCCTTATTGTGAATATCCAATGGCGTTAACGGCACAATGGCCACCTCCGTCTCCATCATTCCTTTTCTTCCTTCATTCGACACGATCAGCCCATTTCCTGCTGCGATTCGATTATTTTTGACGGCCCAGCCGGATGCGCCAGCGTTCTTTTTTCGTCATCCCCTCGACGGAAAACAGCTTGCAGCGACCAAACCCGCGCGCCGACAGGACATCGCCCGGCCCGCATACAAAATCGGGCTTGTCCACCACCTTCCAGTTCACTTTGACGAGCCCGCTTTCAATGAGCGTCTTCGCTTTCTCGCGCGCGAGGCGGAACGCCTGGGCAAGCACCGCATCGAGTCTTAGAGAAGACACCGTGACCGTTCCTTCCTCCCACGTTTCGGCAAGCGGCATGGCAGCTGACAGCGGCAACAGCTCAAGCGAAACCGGCGCTTTGCCGATCGTCCCGACATGGAGGCGAATGTAATCGGCCACCTCGGCGGCGGCAAAAAATTGGATCTCTCCTCCTTGGACGAGAATGTCGCCGAACTTGCCCCGCCGCAAGCCGAGCGACATGAGCGCTCCTAAGACGTCGCGGTGTTCAAGGGAAACGAATTTGCCTGGATAGCGGACAGCGAACAAGGCGATGTCATAATCCTCCTCATTCGGTTCGAAATACGGAGGATACAAAAGCGCCCGCTTCCGCTCGACAAACAAAGCGCCGCCGAAAAAGGACACGCGCACGTCTCCGTCGCTGCCGACGATGCTTTGCACGATTTGCTGCTCGCGCGGATCAAGAAAATCGGTCAGCTTCGGAGCGTACTGACGTTCTACCATTTCCTTCCATTCCATTACATGATCGATGAATTGATGTTCCTCTTTGCGGAAGTGCTGATACAGCTCCATTCCCATTCACCTTGCCTCATAAAGAAAGGAACCCGGAACGGATTCCTCCCGCTATTCCGCCCGCCTGCGCCTGGGCCAAACGACGCGCGCTCCGTCCGGCTGCTAAAACTGCGCTTCGAGGATGTCAAACAACGCATACAGCCCTCTTGTCGCAAATTCAAGGACAATAAAGGCGATGATCGGAGAGATGTCAATGATGCCAAGCGGCGGAATGACGCGCCGAAACGGTTCCAAATACGGCTCACAAATGGCGGCAAGCATTTGTCCGAACCGCGTTTCGCGCGCATTCGGAAACCAAGACATCAAAATGTAAATGATCAAAGCGTACGAGTATACTTGAATCAAGGTCGTTAAAAACGTAAGCACATAATCCAACGGCTACCACCTCTTTATCGGTCTGTCATCCTCGCCGTCAAGCGAAATCGCGCCGCTGACGTCGACGTTGTCCGGGGTGCACAAAAAAATTTTCGTGCCAACTTGCTGAATGTCGCCGCCAATAGCGTACACCGTGCCGCTTAAAAAGTCGACGATCCGCTTTGCCTGCTCATGCTGGATGCGCTGCAAATTGACGATGACCGCCCGCCGGCTTTTTAAATGATCGGCGATTTCCTGCGCCTCCGCATACACCCGCGGCTCAGCGAGCACGACTTTCGCCGATTTTTGCACGCTTTGCAAGCTGACGACGTTCGCCTTGTTTGCCGCCTTCAGCAGCGGCGCCTCCTCTTCCGGCTGCGGCGCTTCGTATTCTTCTTCATAGTCTTCGTAATCTTCTTCTAAAAAATAATCGCGAAATTTTTTCATCAACCCCATCAAGTTCACCTCCTACAATGATCCGACAAGCGCGCTGCCGATGCGCACAAACGTCGCCCCTTCCTCAATGGCGATCTCGTAATCGTTCGACATGCCCATCGACAGCTCCGTGCACGGCGCATGCGGCCAGCGGAGCGCCTGAACGCGCTCTTTCAAGACCCGCAATTGCCGGAAGCAGGCGCGCAATACCGCCTCGTCATCCGTATGCGGGGCCATCGTCATCAATCCGACGACCTCAAGGTGCGAAAACGAACGGAGCTGATCGATGAACGGGACGGTCTCGTCAGGAGAGAGGCCGTGCTTCGTCGCTTCTCCCGATACATTCACTTGCACAAAACATTTCACCGGCCGCACCGCCCGCTTTTCAATTTCTTTCGCCAGCGACAGGCGATCAAGCGAATGGATGTAATCGACTTTATCGATAATGTCCTTCACCTTGCGCGACTGAAGCGTCCCGATAAAATGCCACACCGCCCGGTCCCCGATCCGTTCATACTTTTCAAGCAGCTGGCCGGCGCGGTTTTCGCCGAGGTCGGCAATGCCGGCGTCAAGCACATGAAGCGCCCTTTCGGCATCAATATATTTCGTGACAGCAACGATGCGTACGTCGGCCGGATTGCGGCCGACGCGGGCGCAAGCCGCCTCGATGCGCTGGCGAACGGCTGCCAAGTTGTCGCGTACGGTCATGCTGTTTCCTCCCTTCGGCCGATAAACGCCAACATCCGCCCTGTCGTCCCACGGTCGCGGCGGTGGGAAAAAAACAACGTCTCCTCACAGCTTGTACAGCGTTCCGATACATAAATATGGCAGTCTGGAATCCCGGCGGCCGCAAGCTGCAGCCGGTTGGCCTCTTTTAAATCAAGCGCATACTGCCCTTGGCTTGTTTCGCGCCACGGCAACGGGCCGCCCGCAGGAAGAGTCGGACGCAGGCCATCGATCACCCGGTCATCAACCGTGTAACAGCATGGGCCAATGGCCGGTCCAATCGCGGCATAGATGTCGGACGGGGCAATGTGTTCGCGCTCCTGCCAAAGCCGCACCATGTTTTGGACAATGCCGCCCGCCGTCCCCCGCCAGCCGGCGTGGGCAAGGCCGACTAGGCCCGCCGATGGCGCGATAAAATAGACAGGCACACAATCGGCAAAACAAAGTGCGAGCAATACCCCCGCCTTATCCGTATACAGCCCGTCGGCCCCCCGGACCGCTGCAACGAAGTCGTTCGCCCCGCTCCCCCGATCGCCTTTCGTCACTTTCCGAATCACGGCGCCGTGCACTTGCTCACAGCACACCCAATGATCGAGCGGAACAGAAAGCCATTCAGCCAGACGGCGGCGGTTGTTGACGACATGCATGCGATCGTCGCCGACATGCAGCCCCATATTCAGCGAGGCGAACGGCCCTTCGCTTTCTCCGCCTTGTTTCGTTGTCAACCCGGCGACTGCTCCGGCAAACGGGGGCGCCCCGCAGCGGAGCCATCCTTGAGCTTCTTGTTGAAAAATGTCCGGCATTCGCGTCAACCTCACGCTGTTTTTGTAGGTTTTTATCACTTTTTTTCCTATTTTATCATAGTTTGTTTGTTTGTGATAACCTTTATTTGCGATTTTGTCGAAACATTGGTGCAATCCCGCCACTCAATATGCCGCTCATTGCGCGGGCCGCTCAGTCGGCATCATGCAGGCGGACTAAAATGACATCCGCTCCGATTTTGACGATGTTTTGCCACGGAATGACGACCGCTTCTTCACGCCCGAACAACCCGAGCATCTTTCCGGAGCCTAAAATAATGAGCGAACGGATTTTGCCTGTATCTAAATCGATGTCAATATCCCCGATGTTGCCAAGCTTCTTCCCGTTGGCCACATTGACGACATCTTTCGTTTGAAACTCGGAAATTCTCATCACGGTTCAGTCCCCCGCCTTTCCTCTCCTCTTTTTCATCTATATGACGCCGCCCAACCGGTTATGTGCCAAAGAAAAAAGGCTGCCCGAGCAGCCGTTCACACTTGGATGTTTTTATTCATTTGCCGGATCGCTGCCTTTTCAAGCCTGGACACTTGCGCCTGGGAAATGCCGATTTCCTCGGCGACTTCCATTTGCGTCTTTCCTTGGAAAAACCGTTTGCGGATAATCATTTTCTCTCGCTCATTCAACCGCCGCAGCCCTTCTTTTAAAGCGATTTCTTCGATCCATTGGCTGTCGCGGTTGCGCTCGTCGCTAAGCTGGTCCATCACATAAATCGGATCGCCGCCGTCGTTGTATATCGGTTCAAATAAGGAAACAGGGTCTTGAATGGCATCAAGGGCAAACACCACTTCCTCGTGGGCGACGCCGAGTTCCCGCGCAATATCTTTCGTCGATGGCTCTTTCGCCGTCTCGCTCATGAGCCGTTCCCGCACTTGCAGCGCTTTGTAAGCGATGTCGCGCAGCGAGCGCGAGACGCGAATTGGATTGTTATCGCGCAAGTAACGGCGGATTTCGCCAATGATCATCGGCACCGCATAAGTGGAAAATTTCACATTTTGGTTAAGGTCAAAATTATCAATCGATTTCATGAGTCCGATGCAGCCAACTTGAAATAAATCATCAACAAACTCGCCGCGGTTGTTAAAGCGTTGAATGACGCTTAACACGAGGCGTAAGTTTCCGTTTACCAATTTTTCCCTTGCTTCTAAATCCCCTTCATGCATCCGGCGAAACAGCTCCCGCATTTCCTCGTTGTTGAGGACGGGAAGCTTTGAAGTGTCGACGCCGCAAATTTCGACTTTGTTCCTCGTCAAGTTGTTCCCTCCCATCAGGAGATGCTAAGTCGTCATTTTTCAGTATCTCCCTGGGAGTGAAAAATATGCACAGCCTGTCCGAGCGAAAAAAAGCGGCGGAGCGTCCACTCCCGCCGCTTGCTACATCATTTTGTTGAACTCTTTGCGCAACCGTTTAATGATCCGCTTCTCGAGCCGCGATATGTACGATTGCGAAATGCCGAGCAAGTCAGCGACATCTTTTTGCGTTTTTTCCTCTCCTCCTGACAAACCAAAGCGCAATTCCATAATCTGCTTTTCACGGTCGCTCAGCTGGTGCAAGGCGTTTAGCAACAGCCGCCGGTCGACGTCCGCCTCCAAATCCTTTGTAATGACGTCGTCTTCCGTTCCCAGCACATCGGACAGCAGCAGCTCATTGCCGTCCCAATCGATATTGAGCGGTTCGTCAAACGACACTTCCGCCCGCACTTTATTGTTGCGGCGCAAATACATTAAAATTTCGTTTTCAATGCAGCGTGATGCATAAGTCGCCAGCTTGATTTTTTTCTCCGGGTTAAACGTATTGACCGCTTTGATTAAGCCGATCGTTCCGATGCTGATCAAATCTTCGATGTGAATGCCGGTGTTTTCAAACTTGCGCGCAATGTAGACGACAAGCCGCAAATTGCGTTCAATGAGCAGCGACCGCGCCGTCTCATCACCGGTGGCCAGCCGTTCGATCAACTGCTCTTCCTCTTCTTTCGTCAACGGCGGCGGAAGCGCCTCGCTGCCGCCGATATAGTAAATTTCGTCGGCCTTCAACCCAAGTTTGGCCAGCAGCTTATACAGCCAATACATGAACCGAAGTTTCCATCTTTTCATCAAAATCCCCCTTCTAAACGGATAAAACGCGAGTATGATATAGTAACGACCTATGAAGCGGTCAGCTTTCTTCCCGCCTGCACCATTTTCGGGTGGATGATGCAATCGTATTCTCCGTCGGCTGAAAGCGGGTCTGCACTTAAGGCCATAAGCCCATGTTTCACCTCAAGCCACTCGTTTTCGTATGACAGCGCGATGCGGTCTAGTTTTACCGCCATCATCATTTGCGGGCCGCTGCCCACTGCGCGGTATGGAATGAGACGAAGACGATGGGCCCACTGTTCGGGCGGGTCGTCAACCGTCATGGCTGCCATATAGGCCATCAGCTCTTCGGGCAGCACGTCCTTCGCTTTTTCCCGGTCCACGATCATCACCGGCGTTTTGGACACTGGGTCAAACAGCTGGTTGCCGCTGTCGATGAGCCCTCTTAGGGCAAGGGGCCGGCCTTCCCAAACCGCAATGACATCCACAATATGTTCGAAGCGCAATTTTTTCTCGCGAATCTGTTCCACACGGCGGCGGGAAAAAAGCCACAACACCGGAAACCCGACGAGGACAAACAGCCAGCTCACCGGGTCGCCCGCCCCGGGGGGATGCATCATCAATAATCCGTTCTGCACGGACAGTTGCTCGGCGAAAAAATAATGAACCGCCAGCATGCCGCCCCCGACAGCGAACGTGGCAAAGTAAAACGCCAGCATGTTCTCGATCATATAGCGCGGCCGCTTAAAGCCAAAAGCGGAGAGCACAATCAAGATCGAGGCGGCCATTTTGGCAAGCGGGTGCTGGGCGATGGCGGACAACGGGGTGAACAGCAGCACCACAAGCAGCGACCCGATCAACGCTCCGGCCAACAGCCGCCACCAGACGATCGGGCGCTTAAGCATGAGCGCTGTCAGCCAAAGAAGCATTGCATCAAAACAGACGTTCAAAAGCCAAATGACATCAAGATACACAACCAACCGGCAAGCCCCTCCCCCGCCCCAGCGGCTTTTGTCTGAAACAAGTATATAGCATATCCCGTTGGAAAGTCTGTCAATTGGTGGTGGTGAAAAACAGAATGTTTTGTCAAAGCGAGGGGAAACGTGCGAACGAGGAAAACCGCCCTTTGAAGCGCGGGGCGAGGGCAAAAAAAGAAGGCATGAACACGGCTTGTTCATGCCCGATAGCTCCTCAACGGCGACGGTTGCGGTTACGCAAGAACGCCGGAATATCGAGCGGGTCTTCCGCCTGCCCGGACCGGAGCGCCGCATAATCTTGCGCCGGTTCTTCGCGCTTTTCCCGCTTCGGCGCCGGCGTCACTTTCGGCGCCGTCCCGATGCCGGCGCGCGGCGGCCGCGGCTGCGAAGCAACGTTTTCGTTAAACCCGGTCGCGATGACAGTGACGACAATCTCGTCTTTTAAGTCTTCGTTGATGACCGAGCCGAAAATCATGTTCACTTCTTGATCGGCCGCCGAAGCGACGATGTCGGCGGCCTCCTGCACTTCGTACAAACTTAAGTTCATGCCGCCGGTGATGTTCATGAGCACGCCTTGCGCCCCGTCGATCGACGTCTCCAACAGCGGGCTGGAAATGGCTTTTTTGGCTGCCTCCGCCGCTCGGTTTTCGCCACTGGCAATCCCGATGCCCATCAGCGCCGAGCCTTTGTTGGACATGATCGTTTTCACATCGGCGAAGTCAAGGTTGATCAACCCCGGCACAGCGATCAAATCGGAAATGCCTTGCACCCCTTGGCGCAGCACATTGTCCGCTTCGCGGAACGCCTCAAGCATCGGCGTATTTTTGTCAACAATCTCAAGCAACCGGTCGTTCGGAATGACGATGAGCGTATCGACCGCCTCTTTCATGGCGGCGATGCCGCTTGCGGCCTGCGTCGCCCGCTTCCGCCCTTCAAACGTAAACGGGCGCGTGACGACACCGACCGTGAGCGCTCCTAATTCTCGGGCGATTTGGGCGATGACGGGCGCCGCCCCAGTTCCCGTGCCGCCGCCCATGCCAGCGGTGACAAACACCATATCGGCGCCGCGAAGCGCTTCTTCAATTTGCTCTTTGCTCTCCTCAGCTGCTTTTTTTCCAACTTCTGGGTTCGCTCCCGCACCCAAGCCGCGTGTCAGCTTCGCCCCGATTTGCAGTTTCGTCGGCGCCTTCGACAAATTGAGCGCCTGTGCATCGGTATTGACGGCAATAAATTCAACGCCTTGCACTCCGTGTTCAATCATCCGATTGACGGCGTTGTTGCCGCCGCCCCCGACCCCAATCACCTTGATCGTTGCCAACTGATCGACTGTTGTATCAAACTCCAACATGGCCAAATCCTCCTAAAATTTCAATCTCTATTCAAAGAAAGAACCGAAAAATTTCTTGACCTTCTTCCCGAAATGGTCTTCTTTCTTTTTCGGTTTCGATGGTTGTTTTGGCGCCGGGCGCTCGGCCGGCTCCGCCGCGGCCGCCGCCGGAACGGTTTTCCCTTGCAGCTGCGCCTGCCGGTAGGCGAACTTGAGCAGGCCGACGCCGATCGTGTATTGCGGGTCGCGCACGCCGATGTAATCCGGCATGGCAACACGGACGCTCGTCCCTAGGACGACGTGAGCCAACTCCAACACTCCCGGCATATTCGCCACGCCGCCGGTCAGCACATAGCCGCCCGGAAGGTCGCGAAAGCCAAGCCGGCGCACTTCATGTTGAACCATTTGCAAAATTTCCTCCATCCTCGCCTCAATAATATCGGCGATCTCAAGCTGGCTGAACTGCTGGTGTTGATCGCTGCCCATGACCGGTACGCTGAACACTTCTTCGTCCGAAGCGTAGTCGTAAAACGCATACCCGTGCTTCAATTTGATTTTTTCCGCATCCTCCGTTGTTGTCCGCAGCCCGATGGCCAAATCTTTTGTAATATGCTCCCCGCCGACCGGCAGTGAAGAGACAGCTTGCAACGCCCCTTGCTCAAAGACAGCGACCGTTGTCGAACCGCCGCCCAGATCGACGAGCGCGGCGCCCAAGTGCCGCTCATCGTCGGATAATGCCAGCGAACCGGCCGCTAACGGCTGGAGGCAAATGTCGCTGATTTCCAAACCGGCGCGTTCCACACAGCGAAGGAGATTATGTAAAATCGTCTTCGCTCCGGTCACCATCGTCCCTTCCATCTCCAAGCGGACGCCGATCATGCCGCGTGGGTCGTGGATGCCGTCTAAGCCGTCGACGATAAACTGGCGCGGAACGACGCTGATAATTTCCCGGTCCGGCGGGATGGAAACGACTTGCGCCGCATCGATGACGCGGGCAACGTCTTCATCGCTGATTTCGCGGTTTTCGCTGGCAACCGCAACGATGCCATGGCAGTCATGCAGCTGAATATGGCTTCCCGCCACCCCGACAATCACGCGGCGGATCGAAAGGCCGACCATCCGTTCCGCTTGTTCGACCGCGCGCTTGATCGATTGCACCGTTTTATCTATATCAACAATCGCGCCTTTTTTGAGCCCTTCTGATTTCACATTGCCGATTCCGATAATGTTAATCGAGCTGCCCAACATTTCCCCGATGATGACTTTGACGCTCGATGTTCCGACATCCAGGCTAACGACGATCTCATTGCTGCTCATCTTTTGGCATCTGCCTACTAAAAACGCGCCGATGTCAGCCGGCGTTTCAGTAAGCAGCGACACCTCCTTTTTCGGCTGAAATTTCCCTGTCCATCTCTTCGTCTATATCCAGCTCGCGATTTTCGCAAGAACATCGCATTTTGTTTTACTCCATATAATTCAACACAGGAAGACACTTTCCTGTCTTCCGCTTAACTTTTTTCGCGATTTTCCCGCCGCTCCGCCCATTCGGCAAGCCAAAGGCGACGGATGATGGCAATGTTTTGAAACAGGCGGACGCCAAACGCGAAGACGGCCGCCAAATACAAGTCTACACCAAGATGCACCCCAAGAAAAGTCAAAGTTGTGGCAAGGATGATATTGAAAAAAAACCCGGTTATAAATACTGTTTCGTCGTACGTTCCTTGTAAATGGGCGCGCCATCCCCCTATTAATGTATCAAAGGCGGCCAAAATGGCAATCGACAAATAACTGGAATACTGATCGGGAACTTCCCAGCCGGCCAGGACGCCGACGGCAAACCCGAGCAACAATCCGAGAAGCGGAAGCCACATGCTATTTCTCCTCCTTGCCGGCGCTCGCCGTCTCCATGTATTTTACCTCCAGCCGCTCGGTTGACGGCGGAATGGCGATCATTGGTTTCGGCTTGGAAATCGAAAGCTCCAAGTTTTCGACGATGAAATCATCCCGAATCGGCGAAACCGTCAACCCGCTATACAGCTTGTCCGCATCGTCCGCGATCGCCTTCACCTCAACCGGCAGCTGAAGCGGCCGGCGACCGACTTTCGTCACCCCGTTGACATCGCGAATCGCCGTCCGGTTCGTCAGCCGCTCGCCGCTAATGGCGATTTCCTTTGCTCCATATTTGTTCAATTCATTTACCAACCGCTGCAGCAGCTCCGGCGACACCGTTTGGGCGACCGGACCGACGTAGCCGCCCGCCGCAAACGGCGCGATCGTCAGCACCACGCCGCGCCCTTTCACCTCGGTCAGTCCGGCTTCTTCCCTAAGCTCGGCGACCGTCTCCTCGAGCGCCGCCTCACCGTCTTCCTGCTCCTCGCGCCGGTAATGGCGCAATTTCGCCTCGTAGCGTTCCAGCTCCTCAAGCAGCTGCTGTTCAAGCTTCTGCTCCTTTGTCAAATCGGCGCGCAGCTCCCAAATGTCGCGCGTATCGCGCTCTTCCGAAGGCAGCGTCGTCCGCATCCCGACGGCCAGCATCAATCCGAACACGCCGGCAATCCCGGCAAAATACAGCTGTCTTTTTCGCTCCAATGCGCTTCACCGCTCCTTCCTGCCCATTTTACGGTCTGGGCGCGAATACCGGATCGAGCGTAATCGCCTCTTGCTTTTCCACTTTTACATCGATATGGTCTTGAACAAGCTCGTCGACGACGCCGCCTGGCAGGACGAGCGCAGACGACAGCACATCTGGGTCGCCGATCGCCGAAATGACAAACGGAGCGGCATGTTGCGTCCCGTCAACCTCAATGACCGGACCGTTGCACACAATGTAGGAGCGATGGGAAATGCGCTGCCCGTTAATGGCGACCGCTTCGGCGCCGGAAATAAGCAGCTCGTGAACGACTTTCCATACGTGCTGTTCGTGAACGATATAATCAGTAGCACTTGCTTCAGAGGGGATGTAAGAGGAGTCGGAAAGCGTGACTGCTACACCCTTTCCTTTCACCCTCGCCTTTCCAACATACATGCGCAGCTGTTCTGCTTCTTTCGCCAGCCCGGCTTCGTTCGTCTGCCGGTCGGCCAGTTTTTTTTCCCAAGCGGCCAGTTCGTCTTGCTTTTCGACAAGCTGTTGCTTTAACGACCGGTTTTCCTTTTGCAAAGCGATCAGCGCCGAGCGAAACTCGTATTCCCTTTTCCACTCGCTGTCGCTCCATTCGCGGCGGGATGGATCGTTTTTGGCATGTTGGTAGGAAAACCCGAGCATGGCGCCGAATAAAAAGCAAATAAAAGTAAGGAGGATGCGGCTATGGGCTTGTTGTCTCATCGTCGTCCTCCTTTTTCGGCGGCTCGTACGGGACAAAGTAGCTGCCGACTTCGAGGTGAATGACCCCTTTGACATTTCGGTCAAGCTCGGCGACAATCGCCGGATAATGCGACAGCTTGTCCGCAAAACGATGAATCGTCGCACTTACCTCATACCCGTCGTTCATGTAGACGATGACGCGGTCTTCATACTCGCTGTTCGGCTTGTAGTGAATTTCCGACATGGCGCCAAGCACCGGCGCCGGCAGTTCCGCCAGCTGTCCAGTCATCTCGGCGATGGCGTCGCCGTTTTTCCAACCGACGAGCACAGGCGCATCGCTCGGGGCTGTTTTCACCGCTTCCTGCTTTAACAGCCGTCCGTTCTCAAGCAGCGGGAAAAATGTTTGCCGGTCGTAGACATAAGCGACCCGCCGCCATTCGTGGACGCGGATGACAATCGTGTTCGGCAGCCTCTTTTCCACGGTTGCCTCTTTAATTTCCGGATGGCGGGCGATCCTCGTTGCCACACTTTGTTCGTTCACTTTCCAAAAGCTTGTCCGCTTCGTAATGCCGCTCAAGCTGATGATGCGCTCCGCCGGCAAATGGCGGTTTCCGCTCACCTCCACATGCCTGACGGCGCTTAACGGCGATTGGAAGTAAAGAACGCACAAAATAAACAGAAAAAAGAAGGACAAATACAAAATCAGCCGACGGTTCGCTTTTTGGCGGCGACGCTCTTTCAGTTTTGGGACGCGGTCTTCAAGAACAACAACCTTTCCCTTTTCCATTGCCTTCCCCGCTTTCCTGCCCGCGGGCAGCTCCATGGCTGCGCTCGAATAAAAACAAACGGCATCCGCTGCCGTTTTCTTGTTCTTTGCACTTGTTTTCATTATATCACAAATAGATCGCGAGAGAGACCGTTTTTTATAACATTTGCCGGCACTGTTCGACGGCAAGCCGCCCGAACAAACAAAAACAGCGGACGCCGCCGCCTGCCTAATAGCGGGCGTGTCTGCTAATATTGAGCAGCACGCCGATCGCCATCAGCATCAATGTCAACGACGATCCGCCGTAGCTCAAAAACGGGAGAGTAATGCCGGTGACGGGCATCAGCCCGGTGACAACGCCGATGTTGATCATCACTTGGATGGCAATCATCGAAATGATGCCAAGCGCCAAAAAGCTGCCGTACAAATCGGGGGCGCCAAGGGCGATGCGCACGCCGCGCCAAAGAAGAAGGCTGAATAAAAGAAGGACGAGCGATCCGCCAATAAAACCGAGCTCCTCGGCCAAAATGGCGAAAATAAAATCAGTTTGCGGCTCCGGCAAATAAAAAAACTTTTGCCGGCTTTGCCCGAGCCCCAGGCCAAACAGCCCGCCCGGACCGATGGCGTACAGCGACTGGATGATTTGAAATCCGCTCCCCAACGGGTCTTCCCACGGATTCAAAAACGATGTAATCCGCTTGATTCGATACGGCGCCGATAAAACGAGGGCGGCAAACCCGGCAAGCCCCAACACCCCAAGGCCCACAAAATGGCTGAGGCGGGCGCCGGCGACAAAAATCATCGCCACACATGTGCCGACCATCACGGTGCCCGTCCCTAAGTCCGGCTGCAGCATAATCATGCCGAACGCCGCAAACACGAGCGCCAGCGCCGGCAGCAATCCTTGTTTAAACGATGTAATCTTCTTTTGGTTTTCGGATAAATATTTGGCCAAAAACGCGATCATCGCCAGCTTCATAAATTCGGACGGCTGGATGGAAAACGCCCCGACGCCGATCCAGCTGCGCGACCCATTGCGCACCATGCCGACGCCCGGGATCAACACGAGTACAAGCAGCCCGAAACAAACGATGAGCAACACTTTCGACCAGTCGCGCCACGTCCAATAATCGATGTTCATCACAAAAAACATGGCGATAATGCCGACGACGGCAAACAACAGCTGGCGCTTGGCAAAGAAAAACGAATCGTGAAACTTGTATTCCGCCCAAATGGCGCTCGCGCTGTACACCATAATAAGCCCGATGGCCAAGAGCGAAAACGTTAAAAGAATCAACAAAAAATCCGGCGCAGACCTTTTCCGCGGCAATGCCCAACACCTCTATTTTGTAAACTAGAAGGAAAGGGCTGTCCCTTTCCCTCTATTTCAACTTATGCACGGCGTCGATAAAAATGTCCCCTCTCTCCTCGAAAGTTTTGTATTGATCCCAGCTGGCGCAGGCCGGAGAGAGCAAAATAACATCGCCCGGCTCGGAAAGCCGGAAGGCAACCGGGACAGCTTTTTCCACATTATCGACATATTCGATCGTTTCTATTCCCGCCTCCCGGGCGATGCGCCCGATTTTCTCCGCCGTTTGCCCGAACAATACCGCCGCTTTCACCTGCCGCAAGTACGGAAGAAGCTCGTCAAACTCATTGCCGCGGTCAAGCCCGCCGGCCAGCAAAATCACCGGTTCGCCGGCAAACGCCGAAAGCGCCTTTTGCGTCGCCAAAATGTTCGTCGCCTTCGAGTCGTTGTAAAACCGCCGGCCGTCGACTTCGGCTACATATTGAAGCCGATGTTTTACGCCGGCAAACGTCGTCAACACTTGAACGATCGCCTCGTTGCTGGCGCCGGCCAGCTTGGCAGCCGCCACCGCGGCCAAAATGTTTTCCACGTTGTGCTGGCCGGGGAGGACAATGTCTGCTGTCTTGATGATCGGCTCTCCGTTCCAGCAAACGGCGCCATTGTCGACGTACGCCCCTTCACCGAGCGGCTTCGTCGCCGAAAACAGCACCTTTTGCGATCGAATCGAGGCGGCGATGTCCATCACGGTCTGGTCATCCGCGTTGACGACCGCATAATCTTGTTCTGTTTGGTTGCGGAAAATATTCGCCTTCGCCGCCGCGTATGCTTCCCTTGTGCCATGGTAGTCCAAATGGGCATCAAAAATGTTAAGCAAGACGGCGATCGTAGGACGGAATTGATCAATGCCGGCAAGCTGGAACGAAGACAGTTCGGTGACGAGCCATTGGCCCGGCTTCGCTTCCTTGGCCACCTCGCAGGCGACTAAGCCGATATTGCCGGCAAGCAACGGGTCTTGGCCATCCGCCTTTAACATTTCATAAATCAATGTCGTTGTCGTCGTTTTCCCGTTCGATCCGGTAATGCCGATAAACGACGCTTCGGAAATGTGATAAGCCAGCTCCACCTCGGTCACGACCGGAAGCCCTTTTTCAAGCGCTTTTTTCACTAACGGATTCGTATACGGGATGCCCGGATTTTTCACGACGAGGTCAAACGGCTCATCGAGCAGTTCGAGCGGATGGCCGCCGCAAACGACGCGGACGCCGAGCTCTTCAAGCTGCTTCGCCTCCGCGTTTTCCGCCAACGGTTTTTGATCGTTGGCGACGACTTCCGCCCCTAATTCAACGAGCAGGCGGGCCGCTGCCGCCCCGCTTTTCGCCAATCCAATCACAAGCACACGACGATGTTGATAGAAAAGAGTCGGTTTCAATTACATCCACACCTCGATATAAATTCCTAGCATGGCAAACAACACGCCGACGGCCCAAAACGTCACGACAACGCGCCATTCCGACCAACCGACGAGCTCATAATGATGATGGAGCGGGCTCATGCGGAAAACGCGCCTGCCGGTCGTTTTGAACGAGGCGACTTGAATGATGACAGACAGCGTTTCAATGACAAAGACGCCGCCAATAATGATCAGCAGCAGCTCGAGTTTCGTTAAGACAGCGACCGCAGCGATCGCCCCGCCAAGCGCGAGCGATCCGGTATCCCCCATAAATACTTTTGCCGGATGGGCATTAAACACTAAAAAGCCGAGCACAGCGCCGACAACGGCGACGCAAAACACCGCCACATCGTACTGACCTTGATTCCAAGCCAACACGGCATACGCGCCAAAGGCGATCGCCGCCGTGCCGGCCAAAAGCCCATCGAGCCCGTCGGTCAAGTTGACAGCGTTGGAGCCGCCGACAAGCATGAGCAAAAGCAGCACCCCATAAGCCCAGCCAAGGTCAAACGACCAGCCGGTCCCGGGGATATGTACTTCCGTCGAAAAGCCGCTTTGCTGGTAGACAAAAAAGAAAACAACGGCAATGATGAGCTGGCCGATAAATTTTTGCCGGCTCGTCAACCCCAGGTTCCGCTTCATCACCACTTTGATCATATCGTCCAAAAAGCCGAGCACCCCGTAGCCAACCGTAACAAGCAGCAATAAATATGTTTCCACCGACAGGACGGCCAATCTCGATGTCATCCATAACGTTGTCGCCACGATCGAAAGCAAAATCATAATGCCGCCCATTGTCGGGGTGCCCGATTTTTTTTGATGCGACTTCGGCCCTTCCTCGCGAATGCTTTGCCCAAATTTTAACCGCCGCAAAAACGGGATGAACAGCGGCGACAAAATGACGGTGACCAAAAAGGAAACAGCCATCGCAATGACAATTATTTGTTCTGGCATGAATCGTCACATCCTTTTGCCTGCCGCGCGTCCAGCCACCGTTTCTGCAACTCGGCGAGCCGGAGGCGGATTGCTTCATCAGCCGGGACATACTCCCCGCCTTCTTCCGGGAACGAAAACGAAAATTCCGTTCCCCGGCCGCCTTCCCGCAAATACCGCTCAAGCAGCGCGGCGGCCGCCGCAAGCGGCGACGGGACGAAAAAGAGCGGAAACTGATTAGGAATGTAGCGCGGCAACGGCTCTCCGATCGGCCAAAACGAAGCGATCGCCCCGTGCTCGATGGCCGTTTTCAGCGTTTCCGCCGCATCTTCAAGCGGCACGAACAGCCCTTTTTTCACCTGTTCGGCCGGATTGACAAACACCGCGTGAAAACGAATCGTTTCGTCCACAATGCCGCGCGCTTCGTTCGCAATTTTCTGCACCATTCCGTACGTAACCATCGTCATGTTCTCTCCCTCACCGCCGCTCGGGCGACAGCGCGATCGTCAAACTCAATCACATTGCCGCCGATGATTTGGTACGTTTCATGCCCCTTACCGGCAATCAACACAACATCTCCTTCTTGCGCCTGCCGGATGGCGTAGCGGATCGCCTCTTCCCGGTCAGGAATCGTCACGTACCTTCCATCTTGATCACTTACCCCCGCTTCCATATCCCGCAAAATTTGCTGCGGGTCTTCCGAGCGCGGATTGTCGGAGGTGAACACGGCGACATCCGCGTGGCGCACCGCCACCTGCGCCATAAGCGGCCGCTTCGTCCGGTCGCGGTCGCCGCCGCAGCCAATGACGACATAGACGTTCCGCTTCGCAAATTGGCGCACCGTTTTCAGCGCGTTTTCCAAACTGTCCGGCGTATGGGCATAATCTACAATGATAGTAAAATTTTGCCCTTCATCGACCGTTTCAAACCGCCCGGACACCGGCTCGACATCACTTAAAGCCGCCGCAATCGTTTCAAGCGAAAACCCAGAGGCAAGGCAGGCAGCGGCCGCCGCAAGCATGTTATAGACGTTGAACAAGCCGACGAGCTTCGTTTCCACCACTGCCGATCCGTGCGGCGTGCACAGCCGAAAGGCCATGCCGGACGGGGTCATGGCAATCTCTTCCGCCATCACATCGCTCTTCGTGCGAATACCGTAAGTGATGATTGGTGCTGCTGTCATATGTTTATAATATTGCGAAACAGGATCATCATGATTCAAAACGGCAAATTTCGGCCGCCGCTCGTCGTAGCGGTTGCCGAGCTGGGCAAACAACAGCCCTTTGGCGTTCCGATACTCGTCCATCGTTCCGTGATAGTCAAGATGATCTTGCGTCAAGTTCGTAAACACGGCCACATCGTAATCGCAGCCATGCACCCGTCCTTGGTGAAGGGCATGCGACGACACTTCCATGGCCGCAAACTCCACGCCCTCGTCGACCATCTGTTTAAACGTGCGTTGCAAGACGAGCGACTCCGGCGTCGTATTCGCCGCCGAGTAAGAACGGGCGCCGATTTTGATCCCGACCGTGCCGATCAGCCCCGTTTTTTTGCCGGCCTTTCTCGCGATCTGGTCAATGATATGAGTCGTCGTCGTTTTTCCGTTTGTGCCCGTCACGCCAATTAAATGAAGTCGATGGGTCGGGTGCCCGTAAAACGCATCAGCCAAAATCGCCATCGCCCGCCGGCTGTCCGGCACAAGGACAAGCGGCGCGTCCACCGCGAGCGGACGCTCAGCCACGACCGCTGCTGCTCCGCGCGCCACCGCTTGTTCCGCAAAGTCATGCCCGTCCACCGTAAATCCTTTAAGGCAAAAAAACAGCGAACCGGGCGTGACATGGCGCGAATCCATTTCGAGCGCGACGATATCCGGATTGCCCCCGCGATGCACCCAAAAACCGGGCAAGCGCGACAACAACGTTTGCAATTTCATCCTTAGTCATCCCTTTCGCTTATAAATAGCTCGCCCTATGAGCGGACAGCGGAAAAAGGGGCGCAACCAACCCGATGAGTCATCGCATCGGCCGCCCCTTGCAAGATCGTTTACCGCTCCTCTGCCGCTTCGCGTTTCGCCAAATAAATGCGAATCGTCGAGCCTTCTTTTACTTTCACCCCGGGCTCCGGCGATTGTTCGACAATGACATCGCCCTCGCCACTAACATCTAATTTTAAGTCAAAAAACTGTTCTTGCAAATCTTTTTTTGTCAGTCCGATCAAATTCGGCACCTCAATGACTCTCGGCTCATCCCAGCCCCGTTCCTTCTCAAGTTGGTCTTTGCGCGGCTTCACGCCCATCACCCGCAGGCTGTCTTCTATGACCTTGCCAACGATCGGCGCCGCAACCGTGCCGCCGAATTGGACCGTGCCTTTCGGATTGTCAACAGCGACGTACACGACGAGCTGCGGGTCGTCCGCCGGCGCAAAACCGATGAACGACACGATATGGTTGTTTTGCAAATAGCGGCCGCCTTGCGCTTTTTGCGCCGTTCCGGTTTTCCCGCCGACGCGGTAGCCTTCGACATACGCCTTTTTCCCTGTGCCTTGGGCGACAACGCTCTCAAGCGCATAGCGGACTTGTTTCGACGTTTCCTCGGAAATGACGCGCCGTTTCGCCTTTGGTGTATTGCGGCGTACGACTTCCCTTGTTTCCGGGTCGATCCATTCTTTGGCGATGTACGGGGTGTATAGAGTGCCGCCGTTGATCGCGGCCGATACGGCGGCGACTTGCTGGATCGGCGTCACCGACACCCCTTGGCCGAACGCGGTCGTCGCCAATTCGACCGGCCCGACCCGCTTTAAGTCAAACAAAATGCCAGTCCCTTCCCCTTGCAGGTCAATGCCGGTTTTCTCACCGAAGCCAAACTGCTTAATATAACGAAACAGCGTTTCCTTTCCGAGCCGCTCCCCCAAAGCGACAAATCCCGGGTTGCACGAGTTTTGTACGACTTCCAAAAACGTTTGCTCCCCATGGCCGCCCTTTTTCCAGCAACGGAGCGTAGCGCCGGCCACTTTAGCGTAGCCCGGATCAAAGAAGTGGTCTTTAAGGAGGTTGACTTTATGCTCCTCAAGCGCTGCAGCCAACGTAATGATTTTAAACGTCGACCCCGGTTCATACGTGCTCCAAATCGGCAAATTGCGGTTGTAAATTTCCGGAGGGACGCTGCGGTAATCGGCCGGGTCAAACGTCGGCCGGCTCGCCATCGCCAAAATTTCCCCCGTATTCGGGTTCATGGCAATGGCGATGATGCCGTCTGGATTGTATTTCGCCTCAGCAATATCGAGCTCCCGCTCTATGATCGTCTGAATGCGTGAGTCAATCGTGAGCACCAAGTTCAAGCCGTCGGTCGGCGGCGTATAGTCATCCGCCATATCGGGCATGCGCCGCCCTTTTGCATCGGAGTAAAACTGCACCGAACCGCGTTCTCCGCTCAGTTCTTTGTCATAATACAGTTCAAGCCCTGTGAGCCCTTGGTTGTCAATGCCAGTAAAGCCAAGCACATGCGATAAGTAGCTGCCAAACGGATAGTAGCGCTTCGTGTCTTCAGCAATGTACACCCCGTCCAAATCGAGCGCGCGCACGTCCGCCGCTTTCTCGTCGGAAATTTTCCGCCCTTCTTTCAAGCGGACGATCGAGGTGTTTTTTGTCATTTGTTTATAAACGGATTCGACCGAAGCGCCCAAAACCGCCGCCAGCTTTTCTGCCGCTTCCGCCGGATTTTTCACTTGCCGCGGGATGACATACACCGTCGGCGCGCTCATATTCGTCGCCAGCGGGACGCCGTTGCGGTCCAAAATTTCGCCGCGCTTCGGCTCAAATGGGATGTTCCGACCCCACAGCCCTTTCGCCCGTTCCGCTAATAGATCGCCGAGCCAAAATTGGACATAGCCGAGACGGAGATCGATAATGGCAAAAACCAAAACGCCGATCAAAAAGACGATCGTCAACCGTTTGCGCACGGTCACGTACGATACGCGCATATGGCGGAACCTCCTTCATGATGGGCTCGTTCCACTATATGCTTGTACGCCCCGTTATAGAACGGCAAAAAATCACTCGTGAGGCCCGGCCTCTTTCCGTTCAGCCGCCTCTTGTTCTTTCTTTGCCGCCGTTTCTTCCCACTGGCGCGGCGGAGCCAGTTCGACGATCAAATAATCCCCTTGCCGCACTCGCGCTCCCGGGCGGATGTTTTGGCTGACGACATAGCCGGTTCCTTTCGTGCTTGGCCGCAGGCCGAGTATATGAGCCACTTTCATGGCGTCCCGCAGCGAAAACCCGCGCAAGTCCGGCATCGTCGCCGCTCCATCCGTTTTCAACACGACCCGCTCGCCGGGAAGAAGACGATCTCCGCCGCGCGGAAGCTGCCGCTCAACGTACCGGCCGGTGCCGATGACGACCGGCACATAGCCGTTTTTCTTCAACTGCTCCGTCGCCGTGACGGCCGCCTCGCCGACCAGCGAATCGAGCGCGCGTTGCGCCGCTAGTTTCGTTTCCACCGATTTTTCTTTGCTCGGTTCAATATGCAAATATTGCAGGCTGCTTTTCATCACCGTTGTAAAAATTTGCGAAACAGGCGCCGCTCCGGTTTCCGTCACATCCAACCGCGGCTGCTGAACAGCTACATACATGAGAAGGCGCGGATCATCCGCCGGCGCCATGCCTAAAAACGAGAAAATATAATTTTCCCGTCCGGTCAAATAGCCGCCGGAAGCGGATGGAATTTGCGCCGTCCCCGTTTTGCCGGCGACGCGGTAGCCGTCAATTTGGTACGGGCGGCCGGTGCCGTGCTCTGAGGTGACAACCGTTTCCAAAATTCCCCTCACCTTCCGCGCCGTTTCAGCCGTAATCGGTTCACCGACGACAGTCGGCTCGTGGTCGAGAACGACTTTGCCGCTGTCTGGATCGACCACCTTTTCAATGACGTACGGCTTCATCATTTTTCCGTCGTTGGCGATCGCTGTCGCCGCCTGGATTTGCTGAATCGGGGTCACTGACGTCCCTTGCCCGAACCCGGTCGTAATCCGTTCGATCGGATAACGGTAACGAATTTGCCCTGTCGCCTCATTCGGCAAATCAATGCCCGTTTTCTGATCGAAATGGAAACGATGCAAATACTGCAAAAACCGGTCTTCCCCGAGCTTTTCTTTCACCAAAATGGAAAAAGCGACGTTCGAAGAGCGCTGCACCCCTTCATTGAACGTAATCGTCCCCCAACCGACATCGTTATGGTCGCGGATGGTGTTCGGCCCGACTTTGTATGAGCCGGAACGGTACGTTTCATTGCCGTTGTACACTCCTTCATTAATGGCGGCAGCAAGCGTAAACACCTTCATCGTCGACCCCGGCTCATACGGGTAGGAAATAGCGTCATTTAAAAAGTTCGCAATATCGCGTTTGTTCGGGTCAAAACTCGGGCGAGTCGCCATCGCTAAAATTTTTCCTGTTTTCGGATCAGCCACGATGGCGATGATCTTTTTCGGCTTGTACTGCTTTTCTACGCCGTTCATGGCGTCTTCCAAAAACGTCTGGATTTTCGCGTCAATCGTTAAATACACGTTCGCGCCGTTGTCCGGCTTTGCAATCGTGCGCTCTCTCGCCTCCGGCAGACGGAACCCCTTCGCATCGCTGGCAAACGACACATAGCCGTCTTTGTCGCGCAAATAACGGTCAAGCGATTTTTCTACTCCCATTTTGCCGACCGTTTCGTTTTTCGCATTTTTTTGCGCGTAGCCGATGACGTGCGAGGCGAACACGCCATTCGGGTAAAACCGGGCAGTGTCGCGGGTAAAGATGATGCCCGGCAAATGGAGCGCTTCAATTTTCCGCTTCAGCTCGAAGCTGATATTGCGGCCATAGGAGCCGAACTCGACTTGTTTCGCCTTTTTGGTCAAAATGCGCTCCATTTGCTCGACGTCCATGCCAAGCAGCGGAGCGAGCTTTTCCGCTGTTTCCTCTGGATCGGCGACACGGCGCGGATCATCCGGGTCCACAATGGCGGCGACTGTATACGACGGCACGTCTTGGGCTAAAATGGCGCCGTTGCGGTCAAAAATCGTCCCGCGTTTCGCTTCAATCGTGCGCGTCTGCTTATGCTGCTGCTGCGCGATCTCCGCCAGCGCTTCGCCTTCCGCTTTTCCCGTCCACTGCACTTGCACAAAGCGGGCAAACAAAAGAAAAAAGGCAAAGCTGAACACGCAAAACAAAATAAACGCCCCGCGATGGGTGTTGCGATGCTTTTTTGCCTCCATCGCCCATCAGTCCTGTACGACTTTGACGTGGTTTTCGTTGAGCGACAAACCGAGCTCTTTCGCCTTTTGCAAAATGCGCTCGTACGCGCTCAGCCGCTGCACTTCGACGTACAAGTCATTATTTTCTTTCTTTTGTTCATCAATGGCCGATTCCAACTTTTGGACATCTTTATTAAGCTCATAAATTTGCACTTGGGTTGAGACGGTATGGACCGCCGCGTAAAAGACAAACAGCAAAAACGAAACGATCAACAGCTTCTCAGCCAGCGTCAGCCGAAGGCGCCGTTTTCGCTGCGGCTTCTGGCTCGGCGGCGCGGCCGGATGCTTTTGTTCGCGTGCTACTTTGACTGCCAAATGGTTCACAGCGTTTCCCTCCTGTTTCTCCTCACCTATTTTCTCAGCCACGCGGCAGTTTTTCAGCAATGCGGAGTTTGGCTGAACGGGCGCGGCGGTTCCGTTCCACCTCTTCAGCAGAAGGAACGACCGGTTTTTTTGTAATAATTTTCAACACAGGACGGTAGTCATTGGGGAGAACTGGAAGCCCTGGAGGCAATGGCGGGTTCTCGCTTGCTTTTTTAAACGTCTCCTTGCAAATGCGGTCTTCGAGCGAATGAAACGTAATGACGCTCACCCGTCCTCCCGGCGCCAACAAGTCAATCGCCTGCTCAAGCGCTTCGCGAAACGCCTCGAGCTCATCGTTGACTGCGATGCGGAGCGCCTGGAAAATGCGTTTGGCCGGATGTCCGCCGCTGCGGCGCGCCGGCGCTGGAATCGCCTCCTTAATGACCTCAACGAGCTCCCCGGTCGTTTCAATCGGCTTCTCGCGCCGCACCTCCTCGATTTTGCGCGCCACTTGCTTTGAAAATTTTTCTTCGCCGTACCGGAAAAAAATACGCACAAGCTCCTCATATGGCCAACGGTTGACGATCTCCGCCGCCGTCAGCTGCTGCTTGCGGTCCATCCTCATGTCAAGCGGCGCGTCGTGCTGGTAGCTGAAGCCGCGCTCCGGCTCATCGAGCTGCGGCGATGAAACGCCCAAATCAAACAGCACGCCATCGACGGCAGCGACGCCGCGGGCGGAAAGCTCCTCTTGCAAAAACCGGAAGTTGCGGTGCACAAACTGCACTTGCTGGCCATAACGGGCGAGCCGTTCACGCGCATACGAAATGGCGGTTTCGTCTTGATCAAAGGCAAACAGCTTTCCGCGCTTTGAGAGGCGGGAAAGCAAATAGTCGCTATGGCCGCCGCCGCCCAACGTACAATCGACATAGACGCCGTCCGGGCGGATGTTCAGTCCGTCAACCGCTTCTTTTAACAGCACCGTTGTATGTTCAAACACATGTCCACCACCTTTGCTGCTTCCAAACGCTGCTTCCTTATTATATCGCAAAGACGGACAAAATTTTAGCTTTTTTTGTAAAAAAACGTCCCTTTTTGTTTATTTTTGTCGGACATCCCCAGATGGAGCCATTAGTTCCAACCTCCTTTTACTTTTATTTCCAAACCTGTGGCGATTGTTTTGTTACTATTTCATTCCACACAAAAAAAATCCTGCTCGAAACAGGATTTTTCTTTTCGACTTTTTCTTTGAAAAAGCTTTATATATATACAATTTTATGCATTCCGTTTCCAGGGGCGTCGATCAGCGAAAGTTTTTTTACAAAATCAAATCCGTAACGATTCACGTAGTAAAACACGTTCCAAACCCGTTCCTGAGGCGCTCCGTTCGGCCGCAGCGCCGTTTCGACGCGCCAAAACTTGCGCCATGTCGTCTCATGTTTGCGCAAAAGCGCCCGCTCCAACGTTTGCTGAAGAAACTCGATTTGTGACTGAATGATGGCGGCATTTTTCGCCACCAATCCTTCCAATCCGCGGTCAATCTCCATGCCAAGCGCGCGCAACGGCTGATGCGCCGCCTCGATGTCGGCTTTCGCTTTCGCAAACGCCTTGGCAAGCGGAACTTCAGCCGTCTCCTTCCGCCATCGCTCCTTGGCCGCTTCGAGCCGCCCGGCCAATACGTCGGCGGCTTCGAGACCGAGATCAGCGAGATCGGTTTGCAGCGAACGGCCGACGATCGTCGCCTGCAGGCGCGGCGCCACCGGCGGCATTTCGAATCCGAACAGCGAAAACGCCTCCTTCAACTCCGCCCAATAGGCGATTTCTCCCGGGCCGGCGACAAAAGCGAGCGTCGGCAGCAAATACTCTTGCATAAGCGGACGAGTGACAACATTGTTGCTTAAACAGTGCGGCTTCGTCTCGGCAAGCTCAAGCAGCTGCTGTTTCGCAAAGACGATATGCCCGGCCTTGTCGCGGAACGCGCCGCGCTCTTCGTCATAGTGCAAAAGCAGGCGCTCATGGCCGTTGTAATAAAACAAGTTGGCCGCGTTGGGCGCTATCTCAATGAGCGGCGCATACCCGAGCGCGCGCAGCGCCTCTTGCTGCGCCAACACGGCCGATGTCACGCTGCGATGGCGGTCAATGAGCGCGGCGAAAAAACGGCGCTCAAGAAGGCGCACCGCCGCATCGCCGGCATTCAAGACAACCAATCCGTCAGCAGCAAACAGGCGCAAGACAATCGCCGCAAAAAAGTCGACAAACGTGCGCGCCTCATCCAAACATGTCTTGAGAAAGGAAAGCAGTTCGTTCGTCGCGTCCGTCTCCCCGTACGTTTTCACGACACGTTCGATCCACGCGCCGGCAAGCTGATGATCAAGCGGGACGTCGGCTGCCATCCGCCTTTCCTTCCGCTTGTGCGGATATAGCGCTTTCCTCACTTCGCCGCCCTCTACCACATACACATGGTCGATTTCCGCGATGTCATGATCCTCGCCGGCGATCCAAAACAGCGGCACGACCGGCACGCCAAGCTTCCGTTCCTGTTCTTTGGCGAGCTGGATGATGGTGATGATTTTATAGATCGTATAAAGCGGACCGGTCAACAGCCCGGCTTGCTGTCCGCCGACAACAACGACGCTGTTCTCCTGCCGCAGCTTGTCGATATTGTGCATCGTCGCCCTGCTTGCCGAGAACCGACGGTGATAGGCGTCTAAATAATCGGCAAGCCCGCTCCGGTCGTATGTCCGTTTTTGCAAATGAGACAACCGGCGGCGAAACGCCTGATCATCAGCCCAAACGTAGTCAAACCCTTTCTCAGCCGGAAACGCGCCGGTTATGTAATCGGCCGCCAGCTTTGTCGCCGCCGGCAGCGGAATTTCGTGAACCTCCATGGCGAAAACTCCCTTTCTTATGTATTCTTTCATGAGTATAGCACGTTCGGCGCCAAGAGGAAAAAACGATTGCTCAAAGGACGGCAGCGATGCGCGCCATCATGCCATAGACGAGCAGGCCGGCGTAAAGGGACGCAAAAATGAGAAAACTGGCCCGCCAAAATAGACGAAACACCGCCGCCAGATGAAAATCCGCCTTTTTCCGCCAGTAGCCGAGTGCGATGGCGGCGTGCAATCCGAGCAAAAAGAGAAGAAGATGGACAAAATATGACTTTCCGAACAGCACGGCAAGCAAAAAATAGACGGCGGCGATGAAAAACGCGGTCGCCGCGTTGACCGCCGCGTAAAACGCCGCCCGTTTCCGCCCGCCAAACAGGCGCATGGCCGCATAGACGAGCCAAAACAGCAGCAGCGGCAGTGTGACGAATGTCGCCAACACCGGCGCGAGCCAGTCACCCATCGCGGCTCCCCCCTTCCTTCCCTTTCAGCGCGCAATACACAAAGCGGACGAGCGGCAACGCAACGCCGCGCGCTTCCCCTTGCTTCAGCACATAGCCTAAAATGGCGTCAATTTCCGTCCGACGCCCGTTTGCCACATCCATATACATCGACGAATAATTGTCCGCCGTGTTCCGGCATATATGAACGATCCGCTCCCACGCCCGTCCGGCGTCACGAAGCGGCAACACCCGCCGCACTTCATCAAACAGCTGCGCCATCATGTCCCGATACGGCGCCACCTCAAGAAGCTCGCCGTTTTTCACTTGCAACAGCGCCGTCAACGGGTTGATGACCGCATTGACGACAAGTTTGTCGACAAGAATGCGCTCCCAATCGTCCGCCCATTCAATGGGAAACTCTCGATCTCCAGCCAGCCCGGCGGCCGCAGCAGGCGACCCATAGAAGGGGGCGAGCGTCAGTTTGCCGGCGCCTGTGTGCGCAACCGTCCGATCGTCAAGCTTGAACGCGCCATGCTCCACAACGCCGACGACGATGTTTTTGTCAGCAAAAACAGACAGCTGTTCGAGATGGCTCATCCCGTTTTGCAAAAAAACAATCGTGCCGACGCGGCGGAACGAATCACGCCGGGAGCAGACATCCGCCACATCATATTGTTTAACCGTCACAAACACAAGCGGCTCAACGAGTTCCGCCCCGGCAAACGGCCTTGCTTGAACGGCAGTCTCCGTTGTTTTTCCTTCTTTTTTCAGGGCGACGCCGCATTCAGCAAGCTGCCTCGCCTGAGACAAGCGCCTTGTATACACCGTGACCTTATGGCGCCGCCCGAGATAAGCGGCAAGAAGCAGGCCGACCGCCCCGCCGCCGACAATGCCAATGTTCACATGTCTCCCCCGCTTTCCCGCCAAATTGCGTTAGCCTTATTTTAGCAAATGTCCCCGTCATCCGTTAAGAAAAAAAAGCCGGCCCAAAGGCCAGCTTTTATCCTTCCCCGACGCCCTCAGCCGCCGGCTCCGTTTGTTTTTCGGCGCCCGCCACCATTTTCCGCGCCCGCTCCATAATGGCGAGCAACGTTTTATACTCCTCTTGGACGGCCGCCAGCTGCTTTTGCAACGCTTCCTTTTCCATTTGCAGCTTTGTCACCATTTGTTGCAGCTGCTCCATATCGTTTTTTAACGCCCGATTTTCATCCGCTGTCCGCCGGGCGTCGCGCGCTTTTTGCCCTTCCGCTTGCAAAAAAGCGAGCACTTCCGTCCATGACAGTTTGCTCTCTGCTGCCGCTTCCATCTCCGTTTGTCCCCCGCCTTCTTTTACCGATGCCGCCTCTTTTTTTCGCGTTTTCCGTTCTTGCTTTGCCTGTTCAATTTCCTCTTTATACTGCTTGCGAACGTACGAATTCCAGCGGAACCCGCACGCTGCCGCTGTCCGCGACAAGCGCCGCCCCACCTCAGCAAACGCTTCTAGCTGGGTGCCGCCCTCGCGAATATATTGAAGCACAACGTTGGCCAACAGTTCATCTTCCTCTTTCGTCCAAGCGTCCTGGCGTACTCCGGTCATCTCCCTTCCCTCCTCATCGCCGCTTTGTCATTATATGTATGCGGCTAATAGAAACAGTAGAAGGAAAAAATTACTGCTTGCGAAAAAAAGGACGCAACGCCTGTTCATGTTCAACCGACCCCCATAGTGCGGCGCAGCGGTCGATTTCAGCGAAAAATTGCTCACGAAACCAAGCTGTTCGCCATTTTTCGCCCGCTGCCGCCTTATAGGCTTCTAAAACAGCGAGCGACCGCGCGGCATAAAGGGCGAGCCGCGCCTGCCATTGCTCGCGCCAGTGGTCAGCCGCCAAGACCGCATCAGCCCACCCGCACGCTTCCATATCTTCCGCTGTCATCGGTTCAGCGCGCAGCAATAGATCGAGGGCCCGCGCGTACGGCAGTTTGCCGAACAGCATCGAGGCGCCGCCCCAGCCGGTTGTGATGCCGAGCCGCCCTTGAATGAACCCGATTCGGCTTCCTTCTTTGACAAAACGGAAATCGCAGGCCGTCGCCAGCTCGCAGCCCCCTCCCATCGCGGCGCCATTGACGAGCGCGGCCGTCGGTTTCGGAAACGTCAGCAGCCGGTAGAGCACCTTCCCCATGCGCGTCAGCATCTGTTTCGCCTCAGCGCCGCGCAAAGGCCCGAACTCGTGTAAATCGCCGCCCGAGCAAAAAGCCTCATCGCCAGCGCCCGTGATGGCAAATATTTTGACCCGCTCATCCGCTTCCGCCTCGCTCAGCGCTCCCTCAAGCGCCTCCATCACTGCAAAATTGACTGCATTCCGTTTTTCGGGACGGCAAATCGTAAACAAGGCGACGCCGTCACGCTGCTCCATCATCGCTTCCATCAGCACTCCTCCTTTATTTTATGACAATTGGTCATCGTCCCCCCTTTTTCCTGCCAGCAGCGAAAAAAACAAACGCGTGGACGTACGTTGTCGATTGTTCACTGCCAATAAAAAAGGCTGCCCGCTTTTCGGACAGCCTGTCGCTTGATGTCGGCCATTATTTGTTGACGACATCTCTTCCTTTGTACGTACCGCATGCTTTGCAGACGCGGTGCGCCAATTTCCATTCGCCGCAGTTCGGGCATTGCACCATGCCCGGCACTTGCAGTTTAAAGTGTGTACGGCGCAGTCGTTTTCTCGTTTTCGATGTTCTTCTAAAAGGTACTGCCATCGTTTTCCACCTCCTTGTCCGGCACATTCAGCGTATCGCTGCCGACGGGCAGCCGCTTGTTCAAGGCAGTCCGCCGGCAGGCAAGGCAGCTGCCGGACGGTGCGCGTTCTGGTCGGCGCCATCGGCCGGCAACGCCGGTCAGCCATCAGTTTCTTTCGTTCCATCAAAAAACTTAGCCAATCCTGCCAGACGAGGGTCGACCTTGTTCGCCGCCCGCTCTTCCAGCGTTTTTTCCCATTGTTCTTCCGTGAGAACGTCCCATCCTTCCCCGTGTTGCGGCGCCCCGTCAGCCCCCGGGTTGTCGGCGATGAGCTGCAGCGGGATTTCAAGCAGGATGAGCTCGCGAATAATTGGGTTTAAATCAACCGTGTTTCCAGTTACGATATGGGTGTCTTCATCCGTTTCAGCGACGTCGCCGCCATCAACAAAAAACGTTTCCGTCGTCTTGATGGAAAACGGGTGTGTCACGTCGACGAGCGTCCGCGAACACGGCAATACCATCGTTCCTGACAGCGTCAAATGAAATGTAAACTTTGTCGAACCGACGTCCGCTTTCCCTTGAACGCGGACAAGCGAAATATCGCGGATCAACGTGTCGATTTGTTTCAAATCAGACACGTCAACCGTCTCGTCAATCGCCATTTCCTTGTGCTGAAAACGGCGAAGCTGTTGAACCGTCCATTTCATACAATCACCTCAAGGCAACGAGTAAAATTATACGTTCCGTTTCTATTTTTGTCAATGTTTTTTCTTTACAACCATCCGGACGCCTGAAAAAAGAAGAGGCAACAGGAAAGGCATACTTCCATCATTTCCAAATTCCGTTGCTTGCATGCACATATGCCTCCGGCGGCTCGACGCGTTCCGCCAAAACCGGACGACAACATCACGACGCCCTTCCTAGGTTGATCTTTGCCGCCGCATGTTCCATACTAGATGAGAGACAGGAGGTGCGCTTATGACGAGCCATCGTTTCAGCGCCGAACGACGTCCGTTCCATGGGGGGAAGCGGCCATGAAAGCTGTTGGCGTGATCGTCGAGTACAATCCATTTCATAACGGCCATCGATATCACTTGCAAGAGACGCGTGAAAAGACAGGAGCGGACTGCCTCGTCGCCGTCATGAGCGGAAATTTTCTGCAACGCGGCGAGCCGGCCATTGTTTCAAAATGGGCGCGGGCCAAAATGGCGCTGGCAGCCGGCGTCGATCTCGTCATTGAACTGCCATATGCCTTCGCCGTTCAGGCGGCGGAGCGATTTGCCGATGGAGCGGTGCGGCTGCTCGATGCCCTCGGCTGCGAAGAGCTTTGCTTTGGGAGCGAATCCGGCGACATTGCTGCTTTTTTAGCCGCCGCGAAGACGTTGTTTGCGCAAAAAGAGGAGTTTGACGCCCTCGTCCGCGCCGAACTTCAGCGTGGGCAAAGCTTTCCGAAAGCGAATGCCAAGGCGTGGGATCAGCTCCGCTCCGTCCCGCTTGATTTGGCGCAGCCAAACAACGTGCTCGGATTAGCCTACGTGAAAGCCATTTGGCGGCACAAGCTCTCCATCATGCCGCGCACGATTCCCCGCCTCGCCGCTGGCTATCATGACGAGTCGTTTTCCCATCCATCGATCGCCAGCGCCACAAGCGTGCGAAAGACGCTGCGACAAACTGGGCAGCTTGCGTCGATTGCGCCATACGTCCCTCCAACGACGCTCGAGCAGCTGCGCCAATACCGGCAAACGTATGGGCGCTGGCATGATTGGGAAGCGTATTTTCCGCTCTTGAAGTATCGGCTGCTGACGGCAACCAAGGAGGAACTGCGCCGCACGGCCGGAATCGAGGAAGGCGTGGAGCACCGGTTAAAGGAAAAAATTACCGTTGCCGAAACGTTCGCTTCTTTCATCGCCGCCGTCAAAACGAAACGGTACACGTGGACAAGGCTGCAGCGAATGTGCGCGCACGTGCTGACCAACTTCACAAAGGAAGAACAAACGAAGACATCCGATCCCACATACATCAGGCTGCTCGGCATGAGCGAAACCGGCCGCCGCTACTTGCAGCGGGTGAAAAAAGAGCTGGCGCTGCCGCTGATTACGAAAGCGGCTAAATTGAACGGCGATCCGCTTTACGAGCAAGAAAAAAGGGCGGCCGCCGTCTATGCAGCCGCCCTTCCTGAGCCGCTGTACAGCGCCGCGCTCAAAGAAGAATACGCAACGACCCCCATTTACGCTTCCGGCATGGAGCGCAAATAACGGATCGCATCTTCAAACGTATCGACCGGGACGATTTTCATGTTCGTCCCGATTTTTTTCGCGGTCTGCACCGCCTCCCGGTAGTTCGATGACGGGGAGCCATGTTCATTCGGAGCGAAAAACACTTCCGCCCCCGCGCGGTCAGCGGCCACGACTTTTTGTGAAACACCGCCGATCGGGCCGACTTGCCCATGAATGTCGATCGTTCCGGTGCCGGCAATGTTATGGCCTTTCGTCATATCTTCTTCAACGAGCTGATTGTAAATTTCAAGCGAAAACATCAGCCCCGCCGACGGACCGCCGATCTGTTCCGAGTCAACGTCAACCGGCGGGTCGGTGCGGACGTCATAATCGGTCATGAGCGTCACCCCAAGGCCGATTTGGTTTGGATGGTGCGGGAACGGCTTCAGCCGGAGCTCGACCTCCCGCCGCTCCCCCTCGCGGACAAACGCGATGCGGACGCGGTCTCCCTCTTTTTTCTTCCGAATGTAGTCGATGATTTGCTCCGACGTTGTCAACGGCCGGCCGTCGACCGCGGCGAGGCGGTCGCCGGCCTGCAAGCGTCCCTCCGCCGGCATGTCAGGGAGAACGTTCATCACATACACACCTTTCGGCTCATATGAAACCGGCTTTCCAGCGTGCCGGTAAGCGACGACAATCGCCGCTTCCTTTGACTGTTCCATCAGTTCTAGCTGACGCATCGTATATTCTTTGTCGCTTTCCCCTTCCTGTTTAATCTCTTCAACCGGATGCAGCTCATAAAACGGGCGGATATGGGCGAGCAAGTACGCGATGACGTTCGCCCGCCCCATGTGGACCGTCGTCAACATGAACGCCCCCGCATCGCGGTCGCCGTGCTCGACATGAACAAGCGGCGTTAACTTTTGCGCGCTTCCCGGCATCGTCACGTAATACGGCAATTTCATAAAAATAAGCAAAACGGCAAGGACGGCGCCAAAGAAAAACGCCGCTATATACGTCCGTTTCTTCATTGGTGCTTTGGCTCCTTCCACTGTTCAATCGCTTGGCGGATCGCCCCGGCTTGTTTCCGCGCTTCCTCTTCGCCGCGGGCAATAATGTCTTCGATATGGGTGAACGCCCGCGAGCTGTATTGCTCTACGCGCGGCCGGATCATCACGTCCGAGGCGAGTTCCCGATGGGCGACGAGCTCGGCTTGCAAAATATCAAGGCTCTGCCAAATGACATCCACAATCGAGGCAATTTCCGCCTCTTTGTTCAACGGGGCGACATCGACCGCGATGACAAGATCAGCCCCCATCGCCCGAACGACCGATACCGGCACGCGGTCCACGACACCGCCATCAACAAGCAGCCGCCCGTCCACCGCCGCGGGCACAAAAATGCCGGGGATCGAGATGCTCGCCCGCACAGCCTGGGCCGCATCCCCTTGCCGAAACACGACTTTTTCCCCCGTCTGCAAATCAGCGGCGATGACCGCCACCGGCGGAGAAAGCTCTTCAATCCGCCTCCCTTTCGTCAACAAACGAATGAATTCGGTGATGCGCTCACCGGCGATCAGCCCCATTTTCGGCACCGTCCAATCGAGAAAATCGTTGCGCCGGAACGACTTGGCGAGCCGATAAAGGCGGCTGAGGCCGTGGCCGCTCGCATAAAGGACAGCCACAAGCGCGCCGATGCTGCTGCCCGCCAAATAAGAAATAGGGATTCCTTCCTCCTGTAGCACTTTCAATACGCCGAGGTGAGCAAATCCGCGCGCGCCCCCTGACCCGAGCGCCAATCCGATCTTCGGCGGCACGATTCTCCCCCCTTTGCTGCGGCGCTCCCTCGCTTTCATCTTATGGTCTAAACCGCCCCCCTATGCTCGTATATTAGGTTATATGAGGTTGTACCGCGCAAGGCCGCACGGCAAAAAAAGGGGGGGAGAACATTGAAGCGAAACTGGGGAGCGAAACTAAAAACGGCGCTGCTCGCTTCCGCTGTGACGTTATTCGCCTTTTCGCTCATTTGTTATCCAAAACAGTCGCTCCAAGCATCCATTCGCGGGTTAAATATGTGGTGGGAAGTCGTGTTCCCGTCGCTCCTGCCGTTTTTCATTGTCTCGGAGCTGCTCATCAGCTTTGGCGTCGTTAGCTTTCTCGGCGTCTTGCTGGAGCCGCTGATGCGCCCGCTTTTTCGCGTCCCAGGCGTCGGCGGGTTTGCCTGGGCGATGGGGATGGCATCCGGCTACCCGTCGGGGGCGAAGCTGACCGCCCGCCTGTATCAAGAAAAACAACTGTCGACCATCGAGGCCGAGCGGCTCTCTTCGTTCACCAATTCTTCCAACCCGCTATTTATATTTGGGGCTGTTTCAGCTGGGTTTTTTAACAATCCGCAGCTTGGTTTGTTGCTGGCCGCCTCCCATTATTTAGGGAACATTGCCGTCGGACTAGTGATGCGCTTTCACGGCATCCGGAAAGAACGGGGGCAGCCGAAGCGGCGGCCGCGCTCGTTTTCGCTCCCGTATGCGCTGCGCACGCTCCACAAAACGCGGCTGAAGAATGAACAGCCGCTTGGCAAGCTGCTCGGCGATGCCGTCCGCTCTTCCGTTCAAACGTTGTTGATGATCGGCGGCTTTATTATTCTCTTTTCCGTCGTCAACCAATTGTTGTATATGATGCACTTGACCGAGCAGCTCGCCCCCTTGCTGCGCCAGCTGCTCCGGCTCGTCCAGCTTCCGGAGCAGCTTGATATTCCGATTTTTTCCGGGTTGTTTGAAATTACGCTCGGCAGCCAAATGATCAGCCAGACAGATGAAGCCGAGCTGCTGGAAAAGGCGGTGGCCGTCAGCTTCGTCTTGGCTTTCGGTGGCTTTTCCGTTCAAGCGCAAGTGGCCAGCATTCTCGCTGAGGCCAACATCCGCTTTCAACCGTTTTTCATCGCCCGTTTTCTGCATGGAGTTTTTGCGGCTTCATTTACATATTTGCTTTGGGAGCCGTTGTACCTTCGGGCGGCAGGCAACGAAACCGGCAACATTCCGGTGTTTTGGCACGCCGCCGCAGAGAGCGTCTGGCACGAAAGATGGCAATGGCTGCAGCACTATGGGCCGCTGGCCACGATGCTGTTTCTGTGCCTTTATATATGGCTCGCCGCCAACGCAAGCAACAAAACGCGCGGACGCTTGTGACTGCCCGCGCTGCCGGCCCCGCGGCGCCATCCGGCCGCCGGGGCGGCTCTCGATGCTTTTGCATCCCGCTTCTCCGCCGGCAAAATAAGGGATCGGCGGATCGGTTCCGCCCTTGGACAGAACAGCCTTTTCCTAGCCGTCAATCGGCGGCCATCGAGGCGAATTTCCGCTTCAGGGCCGCCTCGACAACCGGCGGCACAAGTTCGGAGATGTCGCCGTTATATTTAGCGACCTCCTTGACGATGCTTGAACTCAAAAACGCATACTGGCTGTTCGTCATCATAAAAAACGTTTCAATGTTCTCGTCCAAGACGCGGTTCATCGATGTAATTTGCATTTCATACTCGAAGTCAGACACCGCGCGCAAACCGCGCAAAATGGCGTTGGCGTTTTTGCTGCGGGCATAGTCGACAAGCAGGCCGTGAAACGATTCGACATGCACGTTTTCTAGCGTCCGCGTCACCTCGCGCAGCAGCTCCATCCGCTCCTCAACCGTAAACAGCGGCTTTTTCGAGGAATTGTTTAACACCGCCACATAAACTTTGTCAAATACTTTTGCCCCCCGTTTGATAATATCCAAATGCCCGTATGTCACCGGATCAAAGCTCCCCGGGCAAACGGCAATGCTCGCCATCGCGTTCGTCCCCTTTCTGTTCGTCAGTCCGGCGGTAAATAGTGACGCCGGTGATGCCGTATGTTTCCCGCTTCCACTGCTTCAAGCGGCCGACTTCTTCCGGCAGCTCGGCCTCAGCCAAATGTTCGACAACGACAACGCCATCGTCCTCCAACAAATCGTGGCTGGCGATAAACGATAACAGCGCCGGCCACTTTTTCTCCTTGTACGGAGGATCGAGAAAGATGACGGAAAAGCGCAGGCCTCGCTTCGCCACCGCCCTCAACGCCCGCTCGGCGTCGTTGCGGTAAATTTCCGCCCGGCGCTCAAGTCCACAGGCGGCAACGTTTTTTCGGACCGTCTGCACGGCCTTTCCGTCATGATCGACGAAAATGACGCGCTCAAGCCCGCGGCTGAGCGCTTCGATGCCCAAGCCGCCGCTGCCGGCGAACAAATCGAGGCCGATGCCGCCGGCGAAATACGGGCCGATCATATTAAAAACCGCTTCTTTCACCTTGTCGGTCGTCGGCCGCGTCGACAATCCTGGAACCGCTTGCAGATGCCGGCCTTTGCATGTTCCGGAAATGACTCTCATTGCGTTCACCTAATTCGTTGTTTTCATGGTCGTCTTATCATGTTTATTATAGTCAAACTTGAGAATTTTTCATAGCCGCGTGTATAGAAATCAGAAAACCGTCCATAATGAGTAATGGCAACACCGTAGATGGCGTTGTTGCCAATGACGGAGAAGACTTACGTTTCCCCATAAGTTCTTCCTCCGGTTTCTCCTCTCCCTTTTCTTTTTCTTTCCGTTCCCTGTTCCGCCCCGCGCGGAGGCAAGGAATTGGAAAGGGCCTTGCGGATCGTTTGTCCGCAAGGTTTTTTTTTGATTGCAATTTCTGCAATGGACCGGTAAAGTTATGAATGGACGATGATCGCAAGGAGGACCGTACATGATCCAGCGTTTTATCGAACTTGGCGAAGGCTATTCCGATATATATGAGCTGATGGAGCTGGCGCGCGCCAACCGCCACCGTTTATCCGGCTTTTTTGCTTTCCGTACGGTGAAAAAAGGCCAGGCGGTCGTCTCCTTGGTTGTTGTGCTCCACCCAACCGACCCGGGCGACTTTCAACCGCTTTACATTTGCCGTGAAGGTGTTCCCGATCCCTCCGTCAAACCGAACAAACGGTACGATTTGTTTGCGGAAACCGCGAAAGAGCTTGGCTTTGGCGTCATCCATCTCGACGTCAAGCCGTCAACGATGTTCGCGGAACTCGACTTATATTATCAGCACTTAATCGGCATTATGCGAATGAACCGCTTCATCCCGCCGCTCCAATAGCCAAAAAAAAAAGAGCAGGGCTAAGGCCCGCTCTTTTCTTTCATCCAAGCGGATACGGGGAGTCTTTCTCTTTCTCCCCTTTCGATTCAAACTCCAGCTTTAAAAACGGACGATACGACGGCTCAACGCGTTTGACGAACGGGAGCGCCGCCAGTTTTTTCATCACATGGTCGACTTGCTCCATGTCGCAGTACAGAACGGCATATTTCAGCCGCTTTGAAATATAGTGAATGTTGCCGAATTTGCGCAGCTGCTTCCCGTATTTCAATGAATGAAGCCAAACGATAATCCCTTGCCGTTTTGGAAACATAGTCCTTTCCCCTTTTTTCTATGCTCGGCAGCCGCAGCCTCCGCCGGATCTGCAGCCGCCGGAACAGCCGGCTGACAGGAAGTACGGGTTCCCGGTCGGCACTTTGACATGTTCCGAGACAGCCTTGCCGATCAACACGCTAATGTCATCAAGCAGCTGTTGCAGCGCTTTTTCCGACTCTTTAAAGGCGGCCACCGTCTCATGCAAATCAAGCTCCCGTTTCGCCTCACGCACTTCTTTCATCACGTTGCGGTAATCGGGATGGTATTTGCCGAAGCGCTGCACCTCCTCATACCGCTCTTTCAGCTTGACGAAACGGGCGATCAGCTGCTGAGCGCGGCGGTCTTGTTTGAGCCGCCGAAACGCGCGGCGGTATTCATCCGCCACCTCCGACTCGACAACCATTTTCGCCAACGATTCTGCTTTATCCAAAATCTCGATGCGCTCGAGAGTAGCGATCCTCACAAATATAGCACCTCCATCTTTCATCATACCATGAATAAAAGGAAAATGGAAAGGGAGGAGATCATGAAGGAAAAGAAGAGCGCAAAAAAAAGACTATCCGAAGGCAGAAAGAGACTCTGCCGGATAGCCTTGTCTCCTGTCGAGTTTTACGGGATCGTCACTTCAAATTCATGCATCATGCCGGTCATCTTTCCATCGTTATAGACGAGCTCAAGGCGGATCATATGCTTTCCGCTTGGCAGGCCGCGCACGATAAAGGCGGCCGTATACACTTCCGTCATTTTCTGTCCATTGAGATACACGTTGATATGGCCGCCCCCCTCTCCTTTGCGAAACGGAAATTGCGCGGCCAAACATTCCACGAGCACGTCATGCCCTTTCACTTCATATTTGACATGCCATGGGTGATTCGCTGTCGGCGCATGAACAGCGGCCGCTGCCGTCTCCGGCCGTCCGCCGGCATACGCCCATAACAGCACCACACACCCGAACCATACAAGCCATTTCGACAAAGGCATCACTCCCTTTCAGAGCTAGTCTTTGCCGTTTGCCGCCAAATTAGTCGCGCAGCGCTTTAAACATTTGCCACATGAGAGAGGCCATCTGCAACGATTGGGAAATTTTTTCTACTTTATCGGGGATCGTCTGCCCGTAATGGCGCAAGGCGGCCAACTGGAGCGCCGACAGCTCGTGCGGACGGCGAGCGAGCAGCCGGTACCAGCGCGGCTGTTCACGCACAAACGCGCGCAACATCGGGTTTGCCTGCACATATTGCCATACATCTCTTCTCATTGCTACCACCCTTTAGTCTTGGCGAAACGAAAACGGATGCTCCTCTTTGTTGGGCCGTTGCGGACTGGCTCCTTGAAATTCAGACAGAATGCCCTGGATCGCAGCGAGGGCCTGTTGGACGCTTGCCAAGTGTTTTTGCACTTCTGCCGCGTCAAGCTGTCCAAGCATCGCCGCGAGCTTATCAAGCCATTTGCTTGCTCCCTTTTCCTCTCTTTTCTCCTTGTCTCTTTTCTCCTTGCCGCCTGCGTCTCGGTACGGTTCCCATATGTCGTCATCCTCTCCGAACAAGTACCAGTCCTCATACACTTGCTTCCACGTCTTTTTGCCGCTGCGCACCTCTTGAATGAGTTTCGGGTGTTTTTTGACAAACTGTTTGAACTGTTCAACGGAAGGATGCAGAGGCTTGGCCATAACCGTTTTCATCCCTTTCATCCACTCATGCCTATCTGCCATATCATATCGCGCCCAGCAGGCAAAGGTGCGCCCAAATTTTCATAGCGGCGTCAGGAAATTTTGCGTATAATAATCGGCATAAACGCCGACGCCAAGGTGGGTAAATTCCGCATTCAGCATAATTTCCCGGTGCTTTTGGCTGTTCAGCCACCCAACCGTCGCCTCGACGCCATCTACTTGATGAGCGGCAATATTTTCCCCAGCGAGCTGAAATGAAACGCCCAAGGCGCCAAGCCGTTTGGATAAATCGCCGTATTGCGGCGATTCATGGGAGAAGAACTGGTGGTCATGCATATCCTGGCTATGCTTGGCGGCAGCCATGGCGGCTTTGCTGTCCCAGACAAGGGGGGGAAGCTCATGACGGCGGCGGATCAAGTTCGTCCAGTCAAAAATTTGCTTCGCATTGGCCGCATCGACCTGCCGCTGTTCTTTCTCTGACAACGGGGCAGCCGCGGGCAGGCGGCCGCGGTACACAAGCTCATACGGCCGCAGTTTCACAAACGTTTCTGCGTCCATGAGGCGAACAGCGGCCACACGGCCGGTAAACCGGTCGATGTACAGCTGGGCATACGCCTCTCCCACTTTAACGACCGGTCTTGAGGAATAATCTTGTTCCGACAGCTCAAACCGGTACGTCCCGCTGCTTAGTGTAATCTTAATGTTGGACAGGACGGGCATCGTTTGGAAAATCGTCTGCAGACGCTGGCCAATCGCAAACGGCTCGACGTTCACCTTTTCCCCGCCGACTAAAGCCGTGACGATTTTGCCGCCAAGCACCCCGATTTGGAAATACGATTCAGGGCGGCGGCTGTACACCCACCAATCGTAGCCATAAGCTGACGGATCAATTCGATCCGGCGCGCCGAACTGCTTTTTCGCCTCTTGCGCCGGCCGGCCGATCAACGCAGCGACGCCGGCGGTTGCTTTCGGTTCTTTCAGCGTGTATCCATTTGTTTTGGGCTGCTCCGGAGGGCTTTGCGGCGGCGGACTCGGCACAAAATAGTAAAACCCGATCAATAAGAACAAAAAAAGAAAAAACCATTTCACACGGCAACTCCCGCTTTCTGCAACAATCTCCTTATTGCCATTATAGCCGTTTTTCACAGGCAAAAAAAAGAGGGCGTCCAAAAAGACCGCCCTTCCCTTCAAGAAACAATGTCTGTCCGTATTCAGTCAATGGACGCGATGTTGTTCAGAAATCTCGCTCAGCGCACGGCCGGCGCTCTCATCCGAATAACGGTTCGTCGCCAAGTCGCCGAGGGCAACGATGCCGACTAAACGGCCGTCTTCAACGACCGGGAGACGGCGAATTTGATGGCGCGCCATGATGTCCGCCGCTTTTTGCACGGAATCGTCCGGCGACACCGTCACCAGCTCGCGGCTCATCACTTCGGTCACCGCCGTTGAACCCGGATGTTTTTCCGCGATGCCGCGCACGACTAAATCGCGGTCCGTAATCATTCCGACGAGGCGGCCTTGATCGACGATCGGAATGGCGCCAACATTAAATTCACGCATTTTTACAGCCACTTCATACATGTTGTCAAGCGGGGTGCAATATTGCACATCCGTCGACATGATGTCCCGCACCGTTTGCATTGTCCGTCTCTCCTTTCTGCTTTTATTGTGCATCCGGCAGCGAGAAAAAATGCAAGCAAAACGGAAACAATGGCAAACAATTCGTTGAAATGCAAACCGTTTTCGTACTATTATAAATGAGGGGACGATTTCCTTTTTGGCGCTTTACATACCTGCGTTGTTAGGAGGAAGAAACATGAAATTTGACAATAGCGGTCTTGAAAATCAAACGGTTGAACTGTCCCGCCTTGATGACATCATGGCGCGCCACGGTTTTGTACGCGCGGCGCAGTGGGATTACGAACGGGTCACATACGACCGGAAATACGTGATTAAAGAGGGAACATACTATTTGCGTGTTCAAGGGTACGCGATCGAAGGGGATGTCGACTCGCGCTATGCACTCATTAAACTGCTCACACCGATTTTAGGGAAACATTACTATCCGCATGGCGTTGAATATGGCGAAGATGAGCATTTTCCATCTTCCCTTGTCGGCCAATGCCAAAAAGTATTGGAGCAAGTCAAACGCGAAATTGAAAAGACGAAAGAGTAAAGAAAAAACGCATGAGAGCTCTTTTCTCATGCGTTTTTACGTCGCGACAAGCCGTTTGACCGTCACATCGACCGACTCGGCGCTGTATGGCGTCATCGCGGCGATCTCCTCGGCAATTTGCTGCTGCAGCTGCCGGCAAACCGCGAGCACCGACGCCCCATACCGGACGGATAGCTTCACGCTGATGCGGCAGCGGTCCTCTTGTGAAACAGCTACAAATATTTCGCAATCGTCCATTACAACGTCTTCCCATTCCCGCACACACATCATGACAATCGTCAACAGCGTCGCTTCTACGGCGCTCCGCTTCCGATGCCGGGACGTCTTCACCGCACTCCCCCCGCAGCGTATGAGCTATTTTTGTTATGTTATGCGATCCGGCCGGCCGATGCCACTTGCCTCTAAAATCCGAGCACTGCTTTAATCAGCGAGGTCGTCTGCCCACCCGGGTACAGGACGTAAAGAAGCAAATACACGATGACCCCCGTCGAAGCGCTGCCGAACCAAATAATGCTCGTCACCGGCCCAAGCCGGCGATGGCGGGAGCGGCTGTCTTTCAGCCCCGTCCAGATCGTCACAAGGCCAAATACGGCGCCCACTGTCGCCAACATGATATGGAAAATAAGAAACACCGTATAATAGACTTTGACATTCTCCGGTCCGCCGAAGCTCGTATTGCCAATAAACAACGTCCGCGACATGTAAATGATGAAAAACAACAGCGCAAAGACGGCGGCGGCCAACATCACCTTTTTATGCGCTTCCGTCCGTTTGCGGCTGATCAAATACCAGCCGTAAGCAACAAGCAAAGCGCTGATCACGATGCAGCTTGTGCTGATCGTCGGTAAAATCGCCATGGCTTCTCTCCCTTTCCTTCGTCTCTTTATGGCGTATGGCGCCTTACAGTTTCGTCGGCCGCGGCGCCATATCCATGCTCGGTTCTTTTTCTCGTTCTTTCCGATACCACTCGCTAAAAATAAAGAACAACATCACCCCGTATACAATTTCTTGAATAATTTTCATCAATACTCCGCCGAGCTGCTGATCATGAAGCGGAGACATCGACAAAAACATTTGCGGTCCGGTCAAATCAAGCGACGCCAACACCCCCTGCGGCACGCAAAGCGCCAACCCGGTCATCCATGCTTCCGGATCCGTGTACGTCTCATAAAGCGGGGTGCCGGCGAAAATAATAAGTGCACAAGCCGGTGTAAGGAGCATGCCGTCGGCAAAAATATAGCCCATTTTTTTTAATCCGGATAATGTCGTCCATCCGGAAAGTTTATTCACAAGCGGCCACCACATGAGGAAGGCTGCAATAAAAATGACCGTTGTGACAAACGCATGCAAAAACATGTTCGTTTTCACAACGTCAAAAACCATTGGGACATGGTACAAGGAAAATAACCCATTAAACAAAAGCAAAGACACAATCGGCTTTGTCAACAGCTGAAACGAACGGCGCACCACTGCAATCCGGAACATCCGCTCATAAAACAGCTCCGGAATCCCTAAAATAAAGCATTGCGGCACTGTTAAGTAAAGCAGCGCCATTTGCACCATGTGAGCGGTGAACGTCAAATGGCCCATCAAATCAAGCGGAGAGCCTTTGCATACGTAAAGAAGCACTATTCCTGTCAAAAAGTACGCTTTTTGTTTCCTCGAAACGGGGGCATCAAGGCCAAACCGCTGCCGCCACGGTCCGGTGACTCCGAGATACAACAAGGCAACAGCCGCCAACGCCAACAGAAAAAACGGACTCCAAAGCGCAACGGGACCAAACATTTGCAACGACTGAAACATACTGATTCCCTCCTGCCTTGTCCTTTCCCCATTATACTACATGCCGCCGCATGAGCGCTATTAAAAAAAGGGGAAACCGGTGCTGCAACACCGATCCCCCCTTTGCTTACCACCAAATGACCGTCGTAAACGCCCACACAAGCAGAAGCATGACAAACACGCCTCCATAAATAAACATAGCCGGAAACTCATGACCTTTATGGCTCATATGCATGAAATAATAAAGCTGAAACGCCACTTGCACGCCAGCTAAAAGCAAAATAAACGGAATGACAAACCAATGGGAAAACTCTTCATAACCGACCGCGGCGAAAGAGATGAGCGTCAACAAAATCATCAGCACGAAGGCGATGAGTTGATGGCGCATGTCTTCCGCATTTTTCCGGCGGCGATATGCTAAGTCGATGCGCTCATTTCCGGAGTTCGTTTGGTTCGCCATACGTTCACCCCACCATTCCCATTAAATATACGACGGTAAAAATGAACACCCAGACGACGTCGATAAAGTGCCAATAAAGGCTCGCGACGTAAAACTTCGGGGCATTATATAAGTTTAACCCGCGCTTGGCATTGCGAATCATCAATGTTAAAATCCAAAGCAATCCAAACGCAACGTGGGCGCCGTGCGTGCCGACGAGCGTGTAAAAGGCGGACGCGAAGGCGCTCGTCGTAAACTTATGGCCTTCATGAACATACTCATAAAACTCATAAATTTCCAAGGCCAAAAACCCAGCGCCAAGCAGTACAGTAATGCCAAACCAAAGCTGCATTTTTTGAAAATCAAAGTTTTTCATATGATAAATGGCGTAAACGCTCGTTAAACTGCTCGTTAACAGAAGCATCGTCGCCATAAACACGATCGGCATTTGGAACAGCTCTTCCGCGGAAGGCCCGCCGTTCGTTTTGTCTTTGAGCGCCAAATAGGTGGCGAAGAGAGAGGCGAACAGCACCGTCTCTCCGCCTAAAAAGAGCCAGAAACCGAGAAACTTGTTTTTCCCCTCAAGGGTGGCACGTTCCGGCGCCGCCGGGAACGTCTCGGCCGTCAGTTTTTCCTCCACGTGCATCAGGCGTTCGCCCCCTTCTTCTCAAGTTCAAGCACTTCCTCTTTATGAATGTGGAAGCCGTGATCATCAATCACCGAGCGCAAGAACATCGAACCGAGCGTAATGAGCAAGCCGAGAACGCCGACCGGCAAGCCCCAAGCCGCCTCTTGATGATACGTAAAACCGAATGCCGCGACAAACAAGCCAAATGAAATGATAAACGGCAAGAATGATGAATTCGGCATATGAATATCGCCAAGCGGCTCGGCCGGCGTCAATTCTTTTTTGCCTTCCATTTTTTCAAGCCAGAAAGCGTCCAACCCGCGGACGAGCGGCAGTTGGGCAAAGTTGTACACCGGCGGCGGCGAAGCGATGGCCCATTCGAGCGTGCGGCCGTCGCCCCATGCATCCCCCGCCGCTTTTTCGCCTTTTACCGTCGTAATCACAATGTTAATAAGTAAAATAACCGTCGCGGCTGCCATAAAGAACGCCCCAACCGTGCTGATCAAGTTGCCGGTTTCCCATCCTTGGTTCGGCAAATACGTAAAGACGCGGCGCGGCATCCCCGTCAAGCCGAGGAAGTGCTGGATAAAGAATGTCAAATGGAACCCGATAAAGAACAGCCAGAACGTAATTTTGCCAAGCGTCTCGTTCAGCATGCGGCCAAACATTTTCGGCCACCAATAGTGCGTACCGGCAAGCAGGGCAAACACAACCCCGCCGACAATGACGTAATGGAAGTGCGCCACGACGAAATAACTGTCATGGTATTGGTAGTCAGCGGCAGCCGATGCGAGCATGACACCTGTGACCCCGCCCATGACGAACGACGGAATAAACGCTACTGCATAATACATCGGCGTCGTAAACTTGATGCTTCCACCCCACATCGTAAACAGCCAGTTGAAAATTTTAATCCCCGTCGGAACCGCAATCGCCATTGTCGCAACGGCAAAGATCGCATTCGCAATCGGCCCCATCCCGACCGTAAACATATGGTGCGCCCATACCATGAATCCGAAAAAGGCGATGAGCACGGTCGCAAACACCATCGACGAATAGCCGAACAGGCGCTTGCGCGAGAACGTCGCGAAAATTTCCGAGAAAATACCGAATGCCGGCAATACAAGAATGTATACTTCCGGATGGCCGAACACCCAGAACAAGTGCTCCCAAATGATCGTATTGCCACCGGCGGCTGGATTGAAAAAGTTGCCGCCGAACAAGCGGTCCATCATCATGAAAATCAAGCCGACCGTCAGCGGCGGGAACGCAAACAAGATAAGCGCCGACGCCACAAACGTCGCCCACGTGAACATCGGCATGCGCATAAATGTCATGCCCGGGGCGCGCATGTTGATGATCGTGACAAGGAAGTTAATGGCACCCATGATCGTTCCGAAGCCGGAAATTTGCAATCCGAGCGTGTAAAAGTCGACACCGTGGTGCGCTTTCGAATCGAGCGCTAGCGATGCGTACGACGTCCAACCGGCGTCCGGCGCGCCGCCTAAAAACCACGAACAGTTTAAAAACAGGCCGCCGAAGAAAAAGAGCCAAAATCCGAGCGCGTTCAAGAACGGGAACGCAACGTCGCGCGCGCCGATCTGCAAAGGAACGACGGCGTTCATGAACGCGAAAAGAAGCGGCATGGCAGCCAAGAAAATCATCGTCGTCCCATGCATCGTCAGCACTTCGTTGTACAGCCCGCCGACCAGAAAATCGTTGTTCGGCTTCGCGAGCTGAATGCGGATAAACAATGCTTCAAGACCGCCGAGCAGAAAGAAAATCCCGCCAGCAATCAAGTACAGATGGGCGATTTTTTTATGGTCGACCGTTGTCAAGTAATCCCATAAAACGGCGCCGACACCCTTTTTGCGAGTGATCGTACTCACAGTGAAACCTCCCTTTTATGCCTTATTCCACTTTTAAGCTCATTAAATATTTCGTCAACGCATCAATCTGCTCTTCTGTCAGTTCGCCATATGTACCTGTCATTTTGTTTCCAGGCTTTATGCTTTCGGGATCACGCAGCCATCTTTTCAAGTTTTCTTCATTGTGTTCTAAAATGCCGGCAATCCGTTCACGATCGCCAAAGTTCGCCAAGTTCGGCGCTGTGCGTGCCTGTTCCGGACGCTTGTCTACCGGCGACACGGCATGGCAGCCAATACAGCTTTTATTGAAAATGGCTTCCCCTTGTTTGGCGACCGGATCTGTCACAACCGGTTTTTTCGCATTTTGCATTTTTTCGACCCATGCATCAAACTCCGCGCGCGGCAGCGGACGCACTTTGAAGTCCATCAACGCATGGGACGGACCGCAAAGCTCCGCACATTTGCCGTAAAAGACGCCGCCGGCTTTATCTGTCGCTTCTTGGTCAAAGACAAGCCAGAACTGGTTTTTGTTGTCCGTATTTGTATCCATTTTTCCGCCGACCGCCGGAATCCAGAACGAGTGTTTGACGTCTGACGCAATCAAGTTAAAATAGACTTTTTCGTCCGTCGGTACAACTAAATCTTGGCTCGTAATAATGCCGTAATCCGGGTACTCAAACTCCCACCAATACAAGTTGGCGCGCACGTTGACCACAACCGTGTCTTTATCACGGTTCTTGTCATTCATCGGCTTGACATCCGCCAGCTTAAACGTCGCCGATACCGTCGGCACCGCCAAAATCAGCAAGAGGATGATTGGAATGACAGTCCAAATAATTTCTAGTTTATGGCTTCCTTCCACTTGCTTCGGAATTTTGTTTTCTTCCCCCTTGCGCCGCCGGAAGCGGATGACAACATAGACGAAAATGATCGCTACAACGACAATGACGAGCACCATGATCGACGTGCTCAGCAACATGAGCGAATACTGCATGTCCGCTACTTCGCCGGCAGGCTGGAGCGTCGACAAAAACGGCTTGCCGCAGCCGGCGAGCAACAGCGCCATCATTCCAAACAAGGAAAGTAAGCGCCAGTTACGCAGCCCTTTGTTCATAGCCTAATCAAACCCCTCTTTCTTTGATGTAGAAATATATACAAATTCTTTCATGATGAAAGAATTTCAAACGTTTACCATAAGGTGGCGATCACCATCGCCACGAATAGAATTGTCAAATAGTTGAGCGAATAGACGAACATCCATTTCGCCCACTTTAAGTCATCTTTCATTTTCAAGCCCCACAGCCCCAAAAACAGCCAGCCGATGTTCAGCAGCGTCGCGACCGTTAAAAACGGCGCGCCGAGCGAGAACAAATAAAACGGCAGCGGCAACAAACATGCCACCCAGACGATGATTTGCCGCTTTGTCATGGCGAAGCCGTGAACGACCGGCAGCATCGGAATGCCGGCAGCCCGGTACTCCTCGCACCTCTTCATCGCCAACGCCAAAAAATGCGGCGGCTGCCATAAAAACATGATCAAAAAGAGAACAAGCGGGACGACATGGAAACTTGGGTCAACCGCGGTCCAGCCGATCACCGGCGGCACGGCGCCGGAAATGCTGCCGACGACGGTGTTGAGCGTATAATGGCGCTTCGTCCAAAGCGTATAGAAAAAGACGTACGTCACCATGCCAATGAGCCCGACCACCGCTGCCGTAACCGTTGTCATGAGCAAGCTCATCGTGCCGACGGCGACTAGGGCAACTCCGAGCCAAAGCACGCGCCGCGGCTCCATCGTTCCAGTTACCGTCGGCCGCACTTTCGTCCGCTCCATATATTGATCGATGTCGCGGTCAATGTAGTTGTTAATGGCGCATGAACCTGCGATGACGAACGCGGCGCCAAACAGCGTAAAAAACACAAGATGCAAATTCTCCAAAAAGTGCTCTCCAGTAAAATAAAACGCCAGCCACATTCCGGCAAACGTCGTGATCAAGTTCGAATTGACAATCCCGATTTTGACAACTGATGACAATTCCTTCCAAATCGTCTTTGCACTTGCCCGCGAACGATGGCGAGCATCGGCCGCGGCCCCATGCACCGCTTTCAAATCGGCCATTTCTCCTGTTCCTCCTCATTGCGCCGCCCGGCGGGCAGACGCCGTGATCTTGGCTCCAATGCCCGAAATACGAAAACAAAAAAACAAAAGAACTAGGCAGGTTTATTTCTCTTTATATTAAATCACATTTTTTTCTCATCATGTGAACTTTTTTTAAATAATTTGTGTCAAATTTTTGAATCCGTTAGGCGAAACCGGCCCGTTTGCCTATCCCATTAATATTTCTAGCAAACTTAATCGACTTATTCAATATGCAAACGTCATTTTGTGTTTCCGGTGGTCATCGTGTAAAATAGATTTGGTTTGGAACATCGTTGGCCGTCATCAACTGCACCACTTTTTACTAATATGGACAAAATCATAATTCCTCAATACAAGAAGGTGAAGATTTTGCAACGTTCACTGAAATGGTTTGCCTCGGCAACCACGTTGGCAATGTTGTTTGTTTTAATTGGCGGAGCGCTTGTGACCAAAACCGGATCCGGCATGGGGTGCGGCCGATCATGGCCGCTGTGCAACGGCCAGTGGGTGCCGGATGACATTACGCCTGAACTGGTCATTGAGCTGAGCCATCGCCTTGTCTCCGGGCTTGCCGGCATCATGGTGCTCATTCTTTCCGTTTGGGCATGGCGGGTCATCGGCCATATGCGTGAGACAAAGTTTTTGGCAGTCGTCTCATTCGTTTTTCTCGTCCTGCAAGGATTAATCGGCGCCGCCGCGGTCGTGTGGGGGCAGTCCGATTTTGTGTTGGCCCTGCATTTCGGCATTTCGCTCATCTCATTTGCCGCTGTGCTGCTGTTGACGCTGCTCATTTTTGAAGCGGACAAAACGTTTTCCGCCGTCTCGCTTACGCTTGACAGGCCGATGCGCGTTCATATTTACGGGATCATTATTTACTCGTACATTGTCGTCTATACCGGGGCGCTCGTCCGCCATACGAACGCCAGCCTCGCCTGTCCAAGCTGGCCGCTGTGCGCGAAAACGCGTCCTTTCCCGGTGCAGTTTCACGAATGGGTGCAAATGGGCCATCGGCTGGCGGCGGGGCTGATCGTCATCTGGATCGCCATCGCGGCGCTGCACGCCATCCGTCATTACCGAAGCCAACCGGTTATCTACTATGGATGGATCATTGCTCTTTTTCTCGTCCTCGCCCAGATGACAACTGGGGCGCTCGTTGTGTTCACTCAGTTGAACTTATACGTGGCTCTGGCGCACGCGTTTTTTATCTCCTGCCTGTTCGGCGTGCTCAGCTACTTGCTGCTCTTGGCGCTGCGCACCCGCCGTGCGCCGGGAAAAACGATGGCTCACCCGCCCGAGGAAACAGCGCCAACCGTGCTGAAATGGCGGTAATCCGCTGCAGAGAAAAAGGGATGCCCACAAAAACGCGGACATCCCTTTTTCATTATTTGGATAGCTCAATCAGCAAGTCGCCCGCCTGAATGGCATCGCCGCTTTTGACGTAAATGTCTTTGACGACGCCGGCAAACGGCGCCTGCACCGTCGTTTCCATTTTCATCGCTTCCGTGACCATCAAATGGTCGCCTTTATCCACTTTCTCCCCTTTTTCGACAAGCACTTTCACAACCGTACCCGGCATCGTCGCCGCAATATGGTTCGGATTCGTCCGGTCGGCCTTGATGCGCTCAGCAACGGCCGCTTTGATGCTCTCATCGCGGATGATGACTTCGCGCGGCTGGCCGTTCAGCTCGAAGTAGACGACGCGCGTGCCATCGGCCTGCGGCTGGCCGATCGACACGAGCTTGACGATGAGCGTTTTGCCGCGTTCAATCTCCACTTCAATTTCCTCGCCGAGGCGCATGCCGTACAAGAACGTCGGTGTATCGAGCACGGAAATATCGCCGTATTTTTCGACCGTTTCGGCATATTCCAAAAACACTTTCGGATAAAGCGCATAGGCAATGGCGTCAAAGTCGGTCACTTCGCGGCCGAGCTTGTCATACAGCTCCCGCTTGATTTGCTCGAAATCAACCGGCTCAAGCAGCTCGCCCGGACGAACGGTGATCGGTTCGCGCCCTTTCAAAATAATGCGCTGCAACTCTTTCGGAAATCCGCCATGCGGCTGGCCTAAATAGCCCTCAAACAGCTCGACGACCGAATCCGGGAAGTTGAGCGTTTCTCCGCGCTCAAAAATGTCTTGTTCGGTCAAGTTGTTTTGCACCATATACAGCGCCATGTCGCCGACGACTTTCGATGATGGCGTCACTTTGACGATGTCGCCGAACAAGTCGTTCACACGGCGGTACATTTCTTTCACTTCATCCCAGCGGTCGCCGAGGCCGACCGCTTTCGCTTGCTGCTGCAAATTGCTGTATTGGCCGCCCGGCATCTCGTGCATGTATACTTCCGTATGCGGGGCGTTCATGCCGCTTTCAAACTCCTGATAAAATTTGCGCACATCTTCCCAATAGCGGGCCAACTGCTCAAGGCCGTAAATATCAACCTCCGGCGCCCGCTCTGTTCCTTCCAACGCATAGTAGAGCGTATTGGCGCTCGGCTGCGACGTCAAGCCGGCCATCGAGCTGACGGCGACATCAACAATGTCCACACCCGCTTCAATCGCTTTGGCGTACGTGTAAATGCCGTTGCCGCTCGTATCGTGCGTATGCAAATGGATCGGAATATCAACCGTTTCCTTGAGCGCGGAAATGAGCACGTACGCCGCCTGCGGCTTCAACAGGCCGGCCATATCCTTAATGCCTAAAATGTGCGCACCGGCTTGCTCGAGCTCTTTCGCCAAGGCTTTGTAATAATCCAAATTGTACTTCGGCCGGTTCGGGTCCAAAATATCGCCTGTATAGCAAATAGCCGCCTCGGCGATTTTGCCGCTTTGCCGGACGGCGTCGATCGCCACCGTCATTCCTTTCACCCAGTTTAAGCTGTCGAAAATGCGGAACACATCGATGCCGGCTTGTGCTGATTTGTCGACGAACTCGCGGATGACGTTGTCGGGATAGTTTTTATACCCCACGGCGTTGGCCGAACGAAGCAGCATTTGGAACAGCACGTTCGGGATGCGCTCGCGCAGCTTGAGCAGCCGGTCCCACGGATCTTCTTTCAAAAAGCGGTACGCCACATCAAACGTCGCTCCGCCCCACATCTCAAGCGAGAACAAATTCGGCAGCAGGCGCGCCGTCGGTTCGGCGATGCGCAGCATGTCGATCGTGCGCACGCGCGTCGCCAACAGCGACTGATGGGCGTCGCGGAACGTCGTATCAGTGAGCAGGACGCGCGGCTGTTCTTGAATCCAGCGAATGAGCCCCTCGGCGCCGCGTTCGTCCAACATTTGCTTCGTTCCGGCCGGGATCGGTTCGGTTTCGCTCAATTTCGGCACGCGCGGTTTGTCAAACACCGGCTTTTTCTTTTTGCCGATGCCAGGGAAGCCGTTGACCGTCACCGTGCCGATGTACGTAAGCATTTTCGTCCCGCGGTCTTTTCGGCGCGGGAATACAAACAATTCCGGCGTCGTATCGATAAATGACGTATCGTATTCCCCCGACAAAAATTTCGGATGCTGCACGACGTTTTCCAAAAACGGAATGTTCGTTTTAATGCCGCGGATGCGGAATTCGCGCAAGTTGCGCAACATTTTTCTGGCCGCCTGCTCAAACGTCAGCGCCCATGTCGACACTTTCACGAGCAGCGAATCGTAATACGGCGTAATAACCGCTCCTTGGAAGCCATTGCCGGCGTCCAAGCGCACGCCAAAACCGCCGCCTGAGCGGTACGCCATAATTTTTCCCGTATCCGGCATAAAGTTGTTGAGCGGGTCCTCAGTCGTCACCCGCGACTGAATCGCATAGCCGTTAATGCGGATGTCTTCCTGCTTTGGAATGCCGACTTCCGGGCTGTGGAGTGAAAAGCCGTCGGCGATTAAAATTTGCGACTGGACAATGTCAATCCCCGTGATCATTTCGGTGATCGTATGCTCGACTTGGATGCGCGGATTGACCTCAATGAAATAAAATTCATCGCCTGAGACAAGGAACTCAACCGTACCGGCGTTGACGTAGCCGACGCTTTTCATCAGTTTGACCGCCGCTTCACAAATGCGCTGGCGCAGCTCGTCCGACAGCGAGACGCTCGGCGCAACCTCAACGACTTTTTGGTGGCGGCGCTGCACCGAGCAGTCACGTTCGTAAAGATGGACAATGTTTCCTTCATGGTCGCCCAAAATTTGCACTTCAATGTGCTTTGGCTTTTCGATTAGCTTTTCGACATAGACGTCATCGCTGCCAAATGCCGCCTTCGCCTCTGATTTGGCGCGTTCAAACGCTTCTTTCACTTCAGACTTGGAACGGACGATGCGCATGCCGCGTCCGCCGCCGCCCAGCGCCGCCTTGATGATGATCGGATATCCGTGCGTTTCGGCAAAGCGGACGACATCCTCAAGGCCGCCGACCGGTCCGTCGCTGCCCGGGATGACCGGAATGCCCGCTTTCATGGCCGCATGGCGCGCTTTTACCTTGTCGCCAAACATGTCGAGGTGATCCTCGTTTGGGCCGATGAAAATAATCCCTTCCTCGCGGCACCGTTTCGCAAATTGGATATTTTCCGACAAAAACCCGTACCCCGGATGGATGGCATCAACGTCGTGAGCTTTGGCGATTTCGATGATGCCCTCGATGTCCAAATACGCTTCAATCGGCTTTTTCCCTTCGCCGACCAAATACGCTTCATCTGCCTTATAGCGGTGGTACGAACCGGCATCTTCCTTCGAGTAAATGGCTACAGTGCGGATGCCGAGCTCCGTGCAGGCGCGGAAGACGCGAATGGCGATCTCCCCGCGGTTGGCTACAAGCACTTTGTGAATTCGTCTTGTCCTCATCGTCTCTCCTCCCTCTAGAAATGTTGATTTATCAAGGCTTTTCGGCCCCTCAGGGGTGTCC